>Ga0114918_10003767_pt1 | contig 13261 bp, 13 predicted proteins | sample LantaG_FD_87015 | JGI IMG/M metagenome (GOLD analysis project Ga0114918, IMG submission 87015) | Deep subsurface microbial communities from Baltic Sea to uncover new lineages of life (NeLLi) - Landsort_02402 metaG | ecosystem: Environmental > Aquatic > Marine > Oceanic > Sediment | place...
AAAAAAACTGCTTTCCGACTGAGCGGCCTCCAAAACTGATCAAAGTCCTCACCTCACTCAGCAGCTTCCCCTTGGGGAGGAGCTGCGCGATGTCCTGCGGGAGCACGACGTGCCTGAAAGTAGAAAGGGAGGAAACGAGGGGGACGGAAGAGGCGAGCGGCGTGAGAGGAAAGAGAGTCGAACGGGGACGTCGCGATGGTTGTTGAGACCGGGCGTCGTCGAAAAGGAGAAGCCAAGGGTTTATTCTGCTCCTTTGTTCGACCCCTTGTGCTGTTTCGTCGAGTCCACAAAACGCACCTGTACTCGTAGATATCATCGTAATACTTCTCGGAGTACTGGAGGAGGGGGGATAGAGGAAGACGTTTCAGAGGAAGAGGGTGAGGGAAATGGGTGAGCGAAAGAACAAAGGCCGACATTTTTTTTTCATTGTCTTCTATTCAAGCAGTGGCATTCTTCTCTCCCTACGCTCGCTCTTTTCTACGCTCTCTCTCTCTCTCTCTCTCACCTGAATCTGGTTAGCCGGCATGGTGTCACAGTGCAGCGGATCCCTCTCGTCTCAGAAGGAAGAAGAAGAAGCACGAAGAAGCAGGACAGAGAGAAAGAGAGGTGTGGCAGAGTTGGAGAGTGCAAAAAGAAGAAAAAAAAAGCATCGTCGAGTTTCTCTTAATGTCCTGGACGCCGGCGTCGCTGCCTCCCTTTTGCCTCTCTCTCTCTCCTTTCGTTTTACATATCTCGGGACCAATCTCCGCCGCGAGCGCCCCTGCCGAAGGGAGCACAGAGCCTCAGTCCCCGGCTGCCACCGCTTCCTCTTCTTTCGTTCTACATACCTCGTAGCAACCTCCCCGCCCCCCCACCCCCCCACGCCTACCTCTCCTCCCCAGCGTCCAAAGACCTCAGACCCAGGCCTCCGACGGCGGCGAAGCTCAGGGGCACCCGGATCTTCATCAGATAAGGAGGCAGCAGGCCCCTGGATGCGAAGGCGGCGTCGGCGGCTGCGGCGGCAGCGAGGGTGGCCGCGGCGAGCCCGGCCGCCCTGGCCTCGTTCTGTCGCCCGCCCCCCTTGCCCTTGCCGTCGCCTTTGCCCGCGCCGACGAGGGCCGTGGCGGGCCATGCGAGCAGGCAGGGGACGACGGACCAGAGGTAGCGAGCCGCGGTGGCGGCTTTCGACGGACGCACGGCGGGGAAGGGAGCGGGGGGAGCGCTCCCCGCGCCGCCCTGCCAGGCCGCTCCTGAGGCGGCGAGCCCCCAGTGGATCCCGCCCAGGAAGCTCGCGATCGCCACGCCGTAGCCCACCTGCAGCGCAGCGGCATGCTCGCGCACGAAGTCGGGTAAGAGGGGAACGTGCGGCTCGACCTGCGGCGCGAGCGCGAGGAAGGGGGCCGCGCCGGCGGCGCCGAGCGCGAGGGCGACGCGGGGGACGCCTGTCGACGATGAAGAGGGGGTCGAAGAGGGGGAAGGGCCCGGGTCGGCGTTTGGAGCCGTTTGGGACGAGGAGAGGCTCCTCCGCGCGAGTTTCGTGCCCTGTTTATTTCGGGCGAGAGGGAGGAAGAGAGAGCGAAAAGAGAAAGGTTGAGTAAGAAAGAAGGGAAGGAGAGGTCGACGTCATCGCCGTCGTTTCCAATGCCGTCTGTTTGCTTCGATCTCATCGTTCGCCTCTTTCTTTCTTTCTTTCATTCTTTATTTCTTCCTCTCCGGCTCACCTCTTTCCACGAGCGACACACGAGCGATCGAAGAGATCCCTTTCTCATGTCCCTCGGCGTCTAGCGGAGAACCAGAGGGAAAATAAGAACGGAGAGCGGGCACTGAAGGGCGAAGGAAGAAAGAGAAACGGAAAGAAGAAACTATGCCTTTTTGCCTTTTTTTTTCCCACCGTCGGCGCTACTTTTCTTCTGTGTCTGTTTCGTTTCTTCTCGAAGAAACGAGGACGATGAAGCGCCACCCTCCCGGGGAGCCCCGCCCGACGCACGTGCCGGGAACAGGAGCCGCTTTGAACGACCCGTTCGACGTCCTCGAGACGACGGCGCTGCTCTCCGGCGGAGGGCAGAGGCAGCCCCGGCACCAGAGGGACCCCGAGCTCGACACCCGAGGCGCCGGTGGCACCTTGCCCGAGGTCGAGGCGGCGGCGGCGACGCCCGCATGTCTCGCCCCGGTGCTCGAGGACTTTGTCACGGACAGCGAGGAGGAGAGATAGAGGGAGGCACGGGAAGCGACGGCCGATGCGAAAGCGAAAGAAGAGTAAAAAGAACAAGGGGAAGCCGAAGAAGCCACGGCGGCTGCGGCGGCGGCGGAGCAGGAGCAGGAGCGACGAGCGGCAGCGGAGGAGAAAAAACTCCAACACTTTTTGCTTATTTGTGATCGTTCTCGTTTTTTTTTACTCTTCAGTTGCCCGTGCACCAGCAGCACCAGCACCAGCACCAGCAGATGCGCCCTCCCCAGTTCCTTTTGGCGTCGCCAAGAGCCAGACTCCGCCCTTGACGGTCATCATCACGTTCATGCCCTCGCGCTTAAAGATGCCGTCCCCCACACCGCGGACGCCGTCCCTCGTCTCAAGCTCGGCCGACAGCAGCGACCCGCCCATCTTCGACCTGTCTAACGAGAACGAGAGGCGCCCCAGCAGCGCCGCGAGCTCGGCGATCAGAGACGTGCGCGCTAGGTTCTGGCCGATGCAGCCCCTGGCGCCACGGGAAAAGGGCAGAAACCGCCGCGCTGCCGCCGCCGCCGGTGCCTTTGCTCCCGTTTCTCCTCCCGGTGTTGCTGCTGCTCCCGCTTCCGTCGCTCCTCTCTCGCCAGAGAGCTGGTTGCCTTCGGTGTTGAGGTCGAGAAACCTCTCCGGCTTGAATTTCGCGGCATCAGGACCCCATAACTCTTCGGCGCGGTGGATCAGATAAAAGGGGATCCAAAGCTGGCAGCCCTCAGGGATGACGACGGTGCGCGTTTTGCCTTTTCCTTCTTCTCTCCATTCCGGGACTGAGAGCTCGAACCCGCCGGGCCCGACCGTTCTCAATGTGCCGCCAGCCGCGGCAGGCACGAGTCTCATTGATTCCATCAGACAGGCGTGCAGAAAGGAGAGCGAAGACCTCGAGAGGTCGGCGAACTCGAGCTTCCTGGGGGGTTGAATTTTCATTGCTCCGTCTTCCAGCATCAGCAGCCCCCTGGACTCGAGCTCGCTCTCGACGCGCTTCATCGCCTTCGGGTGCGCAGCGAGGAGCGCGAGGGTGACTCGTCGTGTCGATTGCGGCGACGTAGAGGAACCCGGACTCGCGGAGGAGGACCTCGGCGGCGTTTTCGGCGTCGGCGGCGCTGCCGCCGGCGGCGACGGCAGCGGCGGCAGAGGCTGCTGCGGCCTCGGGGGCGATGGCCCTGAGGCGCGAAAAGACCGTCTCGTCGTCGCCTTCGTCGTCCTCGTCGTTGCCTTTTTCTTCTCGCCCTCCTCCTCCTCCTCCTCCTGTAGCAGAAGATTGAGTGGCGGTGGCAGTAGCCTTCGCCGCCCTCGCGGCCTCCCTCGTGTCGGCGGCGGCCCCGGCGGCCGCGGCGACCGCCGAGATGCACCTCTGAAGCGCCCCCATCTTCCTCATTCCTTCCCTGACGTAGCTCGTCCACGCGAATACCTTGAGGACGTGGGGAGGCCTGACGCACCAAGACTGCGCGACGGATAAGGCCGAGCTCAGGGCCTCGATGGTGTCCTCTGCCCCTTCGATGAGGTGCCGCGGGACGGCGGGGGGAGCCGGGAGGGAGGAGCCTCTTTTCTTGTTGGGGTCGGCGTCAGCGGCGTCGTTGTCGTCCTGATCAAGACCCTGCTCCTGCTGCCTCGCGGTCGCAGCAGTGATGATCTTCGAGGCTTCCGCGGCGCCCCAGCGCTCCACGACGTTGCTTCGGAGACCGAAGCCGAGAGATGTGGTCACTTCCATCGCCATCATGACGGCGAGTTCTGTGACGTCGACCGAGACGGAGGTCGTTGTTGTTTCACGGGGAGGAGAAGGAGAAGAGGACTCCCCTCCCGCTAATGCCGCAGCATCAGCAGAAGCGGCATCGTCGGCAGCCCTCTTAGCCCGCCAGATCTGGACAACTGCCTCGGCGCCGGCCTCGGCAGAGGGCAGGATGTCGCGCTCGAACCGGCGCCGGACCGCCGCCAGGGAGAACGCCGGCAACACCGCCTTGCGGATCAGCCTCCACTCTGTCGAAAAGCTCGAGAGAGTCAGCAGGCTGCGGGCCCCGCGCGCGCTCGTGATGAGGTCGATGCCGTGCTGGTGTTTTGTAAACTTTTCGAGCTCCGCGGCGCCCGAAGCCGAGAGCACGGCCGCCGCTGCAGCCGAGTCGGCGACGACGACGTAGTGCGTCTCGAGGAACGTGGCGCGGAACCTAAGCAGCGGGGCCCTCTTTGCGTCACGCATCCACCACTGCTCCATGAGCACCTCGCGGTAGAAGTTTCTCTCGGTGCCATCGTCGCCCTCGACCAGGCGCACCAGCGGGCCGCAGAGAACCTCGACGAGAGATCGGGTGCGTGGTGAAGGGATCCCGAGCTTTGCGAGGGCGCGCGACCTCCGCACGAAGGCCGCGACGAAAGAGACGAGCGGTAGGGCTGCCGCGGCGCAGAGGGACGCGGCGACGGCGACAAGGGCGAGGAGTACAGGGGAACGAGGGACGGCGGCGGGGAGTATCGCGGCTGCTCGTTCGAGCGGTGTGGCGAGGTCGACGAGACGTGGAGTTGTTGTCGCCGTCGCGGCAGCCGTCGCCGTCGACATCGACAGCACGTCAAAGATGCAAAGCATTTTCCTTCCGTTTTTTTAGTTTCGTGTTGAGACTTCGGTCGACGGACGTGCTCTTCTTTTCCAGGAAGAGTTGCCTGCAAATCTGATACGCGAGCTTGTCGAAGCAATGAAGTGATTTGAAAGTTTCGGAGACGTGACGAAGAGGGAGCAGTTCGGTGGAAACAATTTTCAATGATGCCAAAATGAAAAGAGAGAGGAGCCGCAAAATCCTAAATTTTAGGTGTCTCAATAAAAAATTCCTTTTTTTGCAAATGATGAAAACAAGCGTGGGAAGAAAACGAAAAACTGACGTTACGTCGGAAAAAGATTACGGGGCAACATAAAAGAGAAAACACAATGGTAGTTCGTGTCCGCGAACTGACGTTCCCGTTCCCGCCTCCGCTGCTGCTGCCGCTGCTGCTGCTGCTGCTGCTTTGTGAAGGGTTTTTCAAAGAGGTTAAAAACGTGTGCTTTGCTGCTTCTCTAGACTCTTTTTTGTTTTTCTCCTCTTCTTCCCGCCCCCGCCCCCGCCCCCCATTTTTAAATTTCCAAAAAGAACACGGCGCGTCGCAGCACGCGCCGCGCATATAGCTTATACGAGTCGCAGAGAGGACAACATAACGTGAAAGAAAAATCACAGTCGCGAGGTTGGGACAACCTTGTCTGTTCCCTCCGCCGCCGCCACCCTCACCGCCGCCGCCTCCGCGTTCGACATCCTCTTGACGCGCCCGAGCCCTATCCCGACGCGGTCCGCCATCTCCAGGGTCGCGATGACGCCCTCTCGTGACAGCGCTCCGACGGAATGGCTCCCGCCGCGAAGGGACTGACGACGGCGGCGGTTATGAGCGCCATTTCGCTCATCATCCTCGTCGTCTTCGAGGGCCATGATCATCGCCAGGGCCACCGTCTCCCCCATGCAAGCGAACACGTTCCCGTCGTCTGTGGGTACCAGCGGAGATAACAGCTTCTGCCCCGCCGGCAGCGTCGCGTTAGCGCCCTGGAAGCACTCGACGTCCGGGCGGAGCGTCAGCACCCCTCGGCTCACGTTGGAAGGGACAGAGACATCGAGCACGACGGCGCCTCGCGCGAGATGGATCGGCTCGAGGAACTGGCGAGTGGAGTTGGTGCCGCTGACGACAATGTCGCAGCCGGCGATGGGGTCGAGGAGGTGCGTCGCCTCGACTTTCTTCGCGGCGGCCTCGGCGGCGGCGGCGTTGGAGACGCCTGTGCGAGAGGCGACAGCCTCGGACGCAGCGCGGCACACGCGGCGGTGCGCCTCCCGGAACTTGGGGCTCGCCTCGAGAGGCTCCCGGTGGACCAGCAGCAGCGACCCCACGCCATCTGCGGCAAGGAGCTCTGCATAGGTCCTGCAGATGTTGCCCGCGGCGCCGATGACGGCGACGCGGGAGCCGGCGAGAGTCTTTCCCCGCTCGCGGAGGAGGCCCAGGAGGGCGCGGTATGCAAGGCCGACGGTGAGCGAGTTACCCGTCGTGAGCGTCACCGGGCGGCGAAGGCGAAGGCGGCGGTCGCGGCCGCTGCGGGTGGGGTCAACAAGCGCGTTATCATTATCCCAACCGCCGCCGCCACCGCCACCGCAACCACTGCCACCGCTCCCACCGCCGTGGAAACCGAAGCCGTTGTCGCCGCCGCGGAAGGCCGGGCGAGGCAGCAGCGCGACACCGTTCTGCGTGACGATGCTCGTGAACTGCCCCAGTCCGACGACGTCGGCACCCTCGCCGACGGCGACGCGCGCGGCCTCGGCGACTTTCTGGCACGCGAGGCCGTCTTGCGCCCTCGCCGAGCGCTCGAAGAACTCGGACGTCGCAAAGACGCCGCGGAGCTGCAGCAGGATCTGCCTCTGTTTTCCTCCGCGTCTTCTGCCGCTTCCATCGCTGCCGCCGCCAAAGGTCACGAGCTGCTCGTGGTACACCGAGCTTCCAGCGAGCGGTGACGCTTCGGAGAAAAACTCCTTGCGTCTCGCTGGGGAAAGAAACGAGCGCAGAGCCGGGTCGAGCGCCGCGACGTGGCGCTCGTCGATGAGATGCGACAGGAAAACGGCCTTTCGCACGGGGCCCGAGCGGGAAAAGAGGATCGGCGGCGGGCGGGGAGGGGAAACGACGGACCACAGAGGACAAGGAGAAAGTGGATGAGGAGGAGAAGAAAAGCGAGAAGACGAAGAAGATGATGAGAACGAGACGTGAGACGTCGACGTCGCTGTTGACGAAGAAGAAAAAGAACGAACGCCGACGGCAGTTGTGGTGGCTGTGCCAAACGCCGCCGCCGCCGGAAGCCTGTCCTGCCTCAGCACGGGCCCCAGGAGCTCGGCGAGCCTTCTGCCGTGAAGCAGCCCGCACATTTCCTCGAGTGCACCGACGAGCGCCGACACGGCCTCTGCCGAGACGAACGCCGAGGGCTCGATACGGAGCGTCGGGGCCTTGACTTTCTCAACCGCCGTCTCGTCGAAACTGTCGTCGCCCTCGTCGTTGAGTGTCGCCCCGACGCGGACCCCTCGCCTGTTGAGAAGCCAGGAGCACAGCGCGTAGGGGGTCATCCCGGTCTGGTTGAGCGCCTGGAGGAGCACGGGGGCGGTCCCCCCGAGGTCGACGTCGAGCTCGACGCCGAGCATGAATCCCCGGCCCCGCACTTCTCGCACGACCCCCGGGTGGCGCCGCTGGACGCAGGCGACGGAGGAGCGGACCGCCGCCTCGAAGCTTTCCGCGCGCGCCCTGATTTCTTCTCCCTTGCCCCCCCACCGCTGCTGCCGCCTCGGACCAGCGCCACAGAGCTCTTCGAGCACCCTCAGGCCGATGGCGCACGAGAGGTCGTCGTCGGCGAACGTCGACGAGTGGAGCCTTCCAAACTCGGGCTCGTAGCAGGTGTCGCGGATACAGACGGCAGCGAGCTTGGCGTAGCCCCCACCAAGCGCTTTCCCCAGGAGGACGTAATCCGGAACGATGATAGAGTCGTCTTTCTCCCTCTTGTCATTGTAATGCTCGGAGGCGAGGAGCGTACCTGTGCGGAAGAGCCCCGTCTGAATCTCGTCGGCGACGAGCGGTACTTGCTCGCGGCGGAGGGCGCGCGAGAGCGCCCTCGCCGAGCGTTCCGGCATTGGGCGCATGCCTCCCTCCCCCTGGATCCACTCGACGAAGCAGGCTGCGACGCGGGAGAAGGAACATAACGGAGACGATTTTGATGACGATGGTGATCCTTTTGCTGAAGATGAAGGAGAGGGAGGGAGCACCAAGCCTTCGAGCCTGCATTCTGCCAGAGCTTGCTCGATGTCTCCCTCTCCCGGGTCTCGCGGGAGGAAGCGGGCCTCGATGGCGCTCCTGCCGTTGTACATCGCTCCGTACGATGCGTTGCCGGTCACGGCAAGGGATCCCGCTGTCCTGCCGTGGTAAGAGCCGCGGACGGCGAGGAAGATCGGGGAGGCCTCCACGAGGCGGCGGGCCGAGTCGTCGAGCGCGGCGAGAAGCTGCGAGAGCCTTGTCGACGGCGAGTCGGGCTTGTTGCTGCCGCTGCGGCTTTCTCCTCCTCCTTCTCCTCCTCCTCCTCCTCCTCTTCCTCCTTCGTCGTCGTTCTCCTGTAGTAGAGCGCACATTGCCGAATCGATGCGAACCAGTAGCTCGTCCCTGCGCGTGGCCCACGCCATGAGCGCGTGCTTGATCGCGGCCTCAACGGCCTCGGTGCCCGTCGAGACAAACAGGGAGAAGAAGCGCGGGGGAGGAGGAGGAGAAGGACAAGCAGCAAAAGCAGGAGCCAGACCCAGGCTCTGCGTCAGGAGCTCGTTCAGACTCGCCGCCAGCTTTCCTGCCTCGACGCGCGCTGAGGCCTGGGCATGCACTGGTACTTTCCTCGCGACGAGGCGGGCTAGCTCGTCTGCGATGACATCGGGGTTATGTCCCAAGATGGTCGAGCCGAATCCACCAAGGAAATCCCAGACCTCGCGGCGACTCCCTTCTCTGTCGATTGCAACGAGGCAGTCACCGCTCGTTTCGACGTATTCTACGTCGAGTCCGAGGAAGCGGAGGAGCATTCCCAGTTGCGGGCGGCAGTAAGATTCGTAGAGAGTGTTTGGCATTGGCAGTGACTTCGGCGTCGGCGGCGAATTTTTCGTCAGCGCCACCTCGCTCGTCGACGGCGACATAGCTGAAGCTGTCAGCGAGAGATTGTTGTTTTCCCCGTGTTAATTCGCTTCTACTTCGCCGCTTGGCGTCGAACTATACTCACGCCGAAGCGTGTGCAAAGGATACTTAATATGTTTTGCAATCCTCTAGGGCGCGAAGTGTGTTTTGCAATCCTCTAGGGCGCGAAGTGTGTTTTGCAATCCTCTAGGAGGTGTATTTTTCTCCGTGAAGCAGCTCGGAGATTCAGTGTGAGCTTTTTTTGGTCACGCACACAAAGTCTACAGAGAGTGTAGCAGAGAGCAAGAACAGAGACTCGTTTTTTTTTCATTTTTGGAGCACCGGAAACCAAGAAAAAAAAACTCTCCCTCTCTTAAGTCCTCGCCGATTTTGGCCGGAGCCACTTTTTGAACAGCGGCAGCGCCGGCGTCGGCTTCTCCGGCAGCGAATGAGCAGACCCTGGTCTGCTGCTTCGGCGAGAAGAGGGAGAAGAAAAGGGGCTCGCTCCTGCTCCTCCTGCTGCTGTCACAGCAGCTGCTTCCTTCGCCTGCGGGGTCAGCCAACGAGGCACGCGCAGAGCGCGCTTCGGGCTGCTATTGTCGCTGACGCTTCTGCTGCTATTGCCGTTTGTCCGCGTATTTTTTTCTGCCGCGACTGGCGTCGGCGGAGCCGCGACGCCGGAGACGGCAGCTTGCGACGAGGGTTTGTTGTCGTCGTCGCTGAAAGGGCCGTCATCGTCGTCGTCACCGAAAGAGCAGCCGCTCTCGGGCAGCTCCGAAGCCGCCGACAGGAATGATTCGACGGAGGAAAAGGAAGACGAACGGGAAGAGGAGGCAGGGAGAGCAGAGCGCTCGCCGAGAGCAGCAGCTACGCTCTTCTTCGTCGTCCTGCTCTCCGGCATCGCCGGCTTCTGCTTCTGTTCCGCCGCCGACGCTGCCAATGACTCTCTGCCTTTCTTCTTCCACTCCGCCCCCAGCACCCGCGCCAGCGCCCGCTCGCTCGCCTCCGATGAGACCCTCAGAAGCTCTTCCGATTCCTCGACACTCATTCCGCACGACACGCCAGGCGTGCCGTCTACGGAGAGCCTCCTGAGGCGCAAGTAGGCGAGCTCTCTGGGGAGACGAGGGCCGACGTCGACGACGGCGGCGGCGATCTGTTCCTGTGACGGCGGCGACGACGACGCCGGCCCGACGCCGGCGTCCGACGCCGAGCAGGCCGCGAACCAGCTTGACATCTCCCTGGCTGTCTTGAGCAACGATGAGAGCATGATAGAGTCGAGAGGGGACTTGAAGGCCGCGAGGAAGCCCTCGGGGCGGAAGTCTGCCGTGGTGGAGACGTCGAAGCGGACAACGGGTTGACCAGCAGAGGCGTTGGCAGCGTCGTCGGCGACGTTTTTTTCTCCTTCTCGTTCATCACCGCGTAGGTGGTAGGAGGCCGACACCCGAATGTTCCCGATGACCAAGTCTCTGGATCCCTCGGGGATCCAGAGAGCCGACGCCGAGAGGAACTCGACGGCCTCGATCGAAGCCGAAGACGAGGCCGCTGCTGAAGACGGCGACGGCAACGACGGAGATGTCGCGGCCTCCTCCGCCGGATCCTCCCCCTGCCTGCTCTTGCTCCTCCTCCTCCGGAACACTTTGACGGACTGCCTCATCCTGATCTTGATAAAAGAAGTCCCTAGGGCGATCTGTAAAGGACGAGGGGCGTCTAGCGGGATCAGCGCCGAGGCCCTGCGCTCGAAGAGGAGGGTTGAAAGAGAAGCAGAAGGAGAAGAAGAAGAAGATGCTGCTGCAGCTGCTGCTGCTGGAGCCTCCTGTCGCTCCTGTCGCTCCACCTCCTCCTCGTCCTCTTCCTCTCCCTCGCCACCAACCTGCACGAAAAAATCGCTGGCGACACAAGCATTCTTCGCCGAGAGTCGATGGTAGTCGTAAAGCGAGTTGTGCGAGATGAACTGGGCGTAGACGTGCTGTTTTGTTGTTGTTGTTGTTGTCATTGTTGTTTCAAGCCGCCGTCAATGCTCCGCAACGTCGCCTTCGAATGCTCACTTTTCTTCCTGTTTATTTCTTTATCTTTCTCTCTTTCTCAACTGACTAAAAACTCGGCAAACCTCCAAAGTTACTCCCGGAGCGAGTAGAAGTGAAAAGTTTGTGACTTTGACCATGGATGCGAAGACAGTAGGGACGAAGCTGAATTGTTTTTTCTTGCCGTCTTTTCTCTCGAGAAATGTTTCTTTCTTTGTTCCCCTAGTGACAGATGAGGTATCACTTGACCTTGAAAAAAAAATCGTTCTGTGACACGACTTGCCGAAACTCAATTCCGGCATAAACAGCATCATGAATTCGTTCCCGCGTCGGCCGCCGTACCTGAATCGGGAAGTGTACTACCACGAGACGGTCGAAGACGCGGCGTCGATATTGTCGTCGGTGGTGCCGTCGACTATGATGGCGACGGCGACGGCGACAGCGACGGCGACAGCACGTGAAGACGACGATAGCTCACGAAACGTCGCTTCTTCTTTTTCTTCTTCTATTTCTTCCCTCTCGCCGGACGCCGCAACCGCCATGGCCGCAGCCGCAGCTGCAGCCGCCGCGGCGCGCGCGGCATCCGGTCTCCGGACTCTCAACGGACACGTCCCCGGCACGAGCTCGCTCCAATCCTCCTCCTTTGGCTCGGGCCTCGAGAAGATCTCCGAGGCCAACGGCTTCGTGTTCTTCCACTGGCACGGCGACGTCGGCAGCGGAGGAGGCGGAGAAAACGACGCGCATCTCGACGAGATCGAGGCTCTCGTCGAGGAGGCATGGGCGCACGACTACAGGAAGTCGAACCAGGCCCGGTTCGTGTACACAAAGTCCTATCTTGAGTGGTTCACTCAGGGGGACTGCTGCGACTTCCTTCTGGCGCGCGAGGTCGAGCCGACAGCAGGAGGCGGCGGCGGCGGCGGAAGAAGAGGAGCGGGATCAGGAGAAGGGGAGCTCGTTGCGTGCCTCGCCGTCTCCAAGCGCGTCTTCTACCTCGCCTCGGAGAAGCGCGTCGTGCCCATCTGCTACGGTACCCTGTTAACGGTCAGCCCGAGGCACCGCAAGAGGAGGCTCGCGCTAACGCTTCACGCCGTTGTTGCCGACTTCTTGGGCTCTTACTATTCCGGTGTCACGCATTACATGGGCGCCTTCGATGGAGACAAGAAGAACGAGAGCTTCAAGCGAGGGGTGTACGCCGAGAGGGAGAGAGTGCTCGCTGCGACGACGGCTGCGGCGAGCACGGGGGGCAGAGGCGGGGGCGACGGTGGTTCGGCGGCGGCGGATGCTGCTGCGGCAGCGGAATCGACGGCAACGGCGGACAGGGCGGCGACGGCGGCGGAAAGGGCGACGGTGATGACCAAGACGCGCCTGATCCCCTTCTGGGCCTGCACGAGGGACCTCGCCGAGCTCCTCAGGTACATGCCGCTGTCTTCGGAGCTCCTGACGAAGGTGATTCTTTCTGGGCCCGTCAGGAGACTCCTCGAGTTTTCGTTCCGGCAACAACAAGCTGCCGACGCCGATGACGCGAAAAGCGACTACAGGGTGTGTCTCGTCGAGCCCAGGGGCATTTCGTATCCGGTCCCTGGATCCCCGGAGACGACCGGTTTCGTACTCAACGAGACTCTCTCGACTCTCTACGGGACGGGTCACCCAAATGTCGCAGGGACCTATCGCGTCGATTTCCTCAAAACCCGCCATTTCGCAGAAGTTTCGTTCATCAGGCACGTCATCGCCAGGCGCGGCCTGAGCGAGCACAAGAGCTGCGTCCAGATCCAGATCGTCGGACAGGGGAGACACGACGAGGGCCGAGCTGTGCCGTGCGCTCAAGATCGTCTGCGACGAGTTTTTCGAGTGGAAGGGCAGCAATAGGAAGAACAACAGCAACGGCGACGACAACGAGAACGACAACAAGAACCTCCCCTGCATCGCCGTGCTGATGCAAAACTGGATCGGGATCCCGGCAGTCGACCTCCTCCGGATCCGGTTCTTGCCCTCGGACAGGAAGGTCGGATTCCAGGTCGGCCGCTACGCCCGTAATGGGTATGGGGCGCCGGAGATCGGAGAAAACTTGCTGTTCGATTTGGTCTGAAAATACGCGGCAAGCGTGTAAAAACATTCACACGTGTTAAAAAAAAACTCTTTCTTGCGGCGAGAGGGGGAGAGAGAGAGAAAAGAGAAAGATTGAGTTAAAAAGAAGGGAAGGAGAGGTCGCAGTCGTCACCGTCGCTTCCAATGCCGTCTGTTTGCTTCGATCTCATCGTTCGCCTCTTTCTTTCTTTCTTTCTTTCTTTCTTTCTTTCTTTCTTTCTTTCTTTCTTTCTTTCTTTCTTTCTTTCTTTCTTTCTTTCTTTCTTTCTTTCTTTCTTTCTTT
>Ga0114918_10003768_pt1 | contig 13257 bp, 16 predicted proteins | sample LantaG_FD_87015 | JGI IMG/M metagenome (GOLD analysis project Ga0114918, IMG submission 87015) | Deep subsurface microbial communities from Baltic Sea to uncover new lineages of life (NeLLi) - Landsort_02402 metaG | ecosystem: Environmental > Aquatic > Marine > Oceanic > Sediment | place...
CTGCTCGCCGTCAACTATGAGGCGGTGTGGCGACAGCCGATGGCCGACTGGGTCCTGGGCCAGCACTGGGACCTCGTGATCGCCGACGAGATTCACCGCATCAAAGCGCCCGGCGGGAAGGCCAGCAAGTACATGGCCCAACTAGGCCGCTACTGCAATCACCGGCTCGGCCTGACCGGCACGCCGATGCCCCACAGCCCGCTCGACCTCTACGCCCAACTCCGCTTTCTGGACCCGTCCATCTTCGGCACGAGCTTCACGCGGTTCCGGGCACGCTACGCGGTCCTCCAGGACATCGGGCCGCACGGCGGGAAGCGCGTGCTCGACTATCAGAACCTGGACGAGCTGCGCCAGCGCTTCGCCCGCATCACACACCTCGTCCGTTCGGATGACGTGCTCGACCTCCCCGAGCAGCGCGACGTCAACATCCCCGTCCATCTCGGCACGGAGGCGGCCACGCTCTACGCCGACCTGGAACGCGACTTCGTCGCCGAGATCGAGGCGGGCGAGATCACGCTGACCAACGCACTGACCCGCCTGCTCCGGCTACAGCAGATCACGAGCGGCCACATCCGCACCGACGACGGCGTGCTGGCCGATGTAGGCACCGCCAAGTATGATGTTCTCCGCGAGACGATCGGCGATCTGCCCCGCGAGCCGGTCGTGGTCGTCTGCCGATTCAAGCCAGACCTCGCCGCGACGATGGCCGCGGCCGCCGAGGACGAGCGGCAGTATCGTGAGCTCTCCGGCCGCATCAACGAGCTTGACGATTGGAAGTCGCTCGCGGCCAGGGGCGCCGGCCCAGTCCTCGGCGTCCAGATCCAGTCGGGCAAGGAGGGCATCGACCTGACCGCGGCCCGCTTCGCCATCTTCTATTCGCTCGGGTTCTCGCTCGGTGACTACCAGCAGATGCGTAAGCGATTGCATAGGCCAGGCCAAGAGCGGGTGACGACCTATTTCCATCTGGTGGCTCGCGGCACGGTGGACGAGAAGGTCTACCGCGCCCTCGAGCAACGCCTTCAAGTCGTAGAATATGTGCTGGCGGAGATGAGAGGAGGTGAGCAGACCGCCGGCGGCAACGCTTCGCAACCCTGACGCAAGGAAAGGAGACGTGATGGACAGCATGGACAGCGGCGAACAGGAACCGGACGAACTCGCAGAGCACCGCGAGCTCCTCGAGGCGCTGGTCAACGCCACCGTCGAGAAGCGCCGCATCGAGGCGGAACTGAAGGCGGCCAAGAAGGCCGTCGCCAAGCTCGAAGAGCCGGTGCGCGAGGTCTTCGCACGCCTCGGCGTCGACTCCCTCCGCATCGCCGGCTACTCGCTGGCGCCGAGCAGCACCTGGTGGGCGGGTGCGTTCGACAAGGATTACGCCACCGCCTGCGCGGCGCTCCGCGAGGCCGGCCTGGACGAGTTTGTCCAGGAGCGGTTCAATACCAACACCGTGTCGGCATGGGTCCGCGAGCTCGACCGGACCGTCGACGGCCAGCCCATCCTGCCCAAAGCTCTGCTGGGCAAGCTCAAGGTGAGCGAAAAGCAGGGCGTCCGAGTCACCAAGGCCGAGTAGCTAGGAGCCATCAACGATGGCAGAGCAGACGCCGGTAGCACAGTCGCAGAAACTGCTCCCCGCGAAGACCGAGGATTTCCCCGTCCTCGCGATGGAGGCGGCCGACTTCAAGGAGAAGTTCGAGATCGTCCGCGAGAACCTCGGCGGGCGACAGATCAGCCCGCTCGACCTCGACCGCGTGAAGGTCCCCGCGGGCGGCGGCAAGGTGTGGGAGCTGCCCACCCTCGACGGCGAGGTGAAGGCCGCCACGGAATGGGACGGCGTTATCATCGCGTGGCGCGACATCCGCGTCTTCTGGGCAGATAAGTACGAGGGCGGCGGCGTGCCGCCCGACTGCGTCAGCGACGACGGGGTCACAGGAAAAGGCGCCCCCGGCGGCGCCTGCCGCGACTGCCCGCTCGCCGTGTTCGGCACGGCGGTCAAGGAGGACGGCTCGCAGGGCCGCGGCCAGGCATGCCAGGCGAAGGCGCAACTGTTCGTGCTCGTCGCGGGCTCGTGGCTGCCCACGGTGCTGACCGCGCCGCCCACGAGCATCACCCCGATCCGCCGCTACCTCACCCGCCTCGCGTCGCGGGCGCTGCCGTTCTACGGCGTGATGACCCGCTTCGGCCTCGAGCCCGACAAGAGCGCGGACGGCTTCGCGTTCTCCAAAGTCCTGCCCACCGCCGTCGCGCCGCTGGCCGACGACCAGCGGAAACGCGCCCGCGCCTACAGCAAGCAGTTCGCGCCGCTGGTGGCAACCATCGCGCTCACGCAGGACGACTATGCGGCGGGCGACCCGGCCGCGTCGCCACCGCCGCCGCCGGCCGCCCCGGCTGAGAAGGCCCCCGCCGAGGAGATCCCCGCTGACGGCGACGACGATTGACATCGCGCGGCCAGCCTCGCGCATACACACGAGGCCCTCAGGGGATGCCGAACCCGCGAGGCTGGCCGCCATTTTCCGGAGCCACCGATGACCGAACCGACTACGCTCGCCGACCGCAAGAGGCTCTTCACTACCGAGCAGGTCGCCGAGCGCCTCGACATGAAGCAGCCCGCGCTGCGAGCTCACATCCATGCCGGCCACATCACCCGCCCCGGCCTGAAGGTCGGGACCGGCTATCTGTGGACCTCGGCCGAGGTCCAGGCCGCCCGCAAGGAACTCGCACGGCCCGGCCGCCGCAAGCCCAGGAGAATCATCGATGCCGACGAGCAGGCAGGACGCCACGCGGTTCCTGGAAGGGCTGTTCACTGACGCCCTGGCCGCTAACGACGCCCTCCTGCTGGCGACCTGGAACCTCGACACCCGGCGGGTGGCGTACCACCGCGAAGCCGGGCAAGCCGCCCGGAGGGTAACGAAGGCCGACGCGGACGGGCAGGCCTGTTATTACAATGTCGTCCTGCTCGGGAGCCGACCGCCGCACGGCCGCGGCACGGCGAGCAACGCCGGCTGCGTGACCGCGCTCTGGCTCGACCTCGATGTCGCGGCGCCGCACCGGCAGGGGGCCTTGCCCCCCTCGAAGGAGGAGGCGGTCGCGTTTGTGACGGCCGCCCCCTTGCCCCCGACCATCGTGGTTGACTCAGGCTGGGGCATCCACGCATACTGGCTGCTGAAGGAGCCGTGGCTGCTGCCCCTGCCCGCCGACCGCGACGTTGCCGCCCGCTATACGAAGGGCTGGTTTGCCACGCTGGGCGGCCTCGCCCAACGCCGCGGCTGGCAAGTCGAAAACCTCGGCGACCTGACCCGAATCCTGCGAGTGCCTGGCACGACGAACCGCAAGGGCGCGACCGAGCAGCCGGTCACGGTGCTGTCCTGGGACGAGGCTCGAGCCTACAATCCCGCTGACTTCGATGCGCTGTTGCCCCTCGAGGGCGGCGGCGCCGAGATCCCGCCGTGCCCCGTGGACGTGCCGGGCACCGACGCCACGCCGCCGTTCGACAAGTTCCAGGCGCTGGCCGCGAACAACCGCAAGTTCAAGAGGGCCTGGGAACACGACCGACCCGACCTGAAAGACGGCAGCCCGAGCGGATACGACATGGCCCTGACCTCGTTTGCCGTCGCCGCCGAGTGGACGAATGACGAGATCGCTACACTGCTCGTGGCGTTCCGCCGCAAGCACGGGCTCGACACTGCCAAGGTCCGGCGCGTCGACTATCTCGCACTGACGATCGGCCGCGCACGGGCAACGCACGACGCGGCCGAGGAAGAGACGACGCGCACCCAGGCGCTCGCCGACGTCATCCGCGCGGCACGCGGCATACCAGCCGAGCCGCCGCCAGACGAGGCGGCGACGCGCGAACGGCACGTGACCCTGTGCGCGGACCTGAGCAAGGCGTTGAGCATCGGCGTCGTCGGCTGGCTCCAGTTCGGACGCGAGCCGCGGACCGCGAGCTACGGCCTCAAGCTCGCAGACGGGCGCGTCGTCCCTATCGACAGCGTCAACGACGTGCTGAACTGGCGGGCGATGCGGGCCGCGATCTACGTCTCGACCGGCCACGTCCTCCGCAAGTTCACCGACCCCCAGTGGGTGGCGGTCTGCCGCATCCTGGCGGCCATCGCCGAGGTGACCGAGGACGTCGAGCACAGCGAGCTCGGCGCCTTCCGCGAGTGGCTCGACCGCTACCTCGCCAGCCAAGCGCTCAACGAGGCCCCGCTGCAAGACAACGAGCGGGACGACAGGATCATCCAAGGCCTGCCGTTCCTCGCCGACGACGAGGTGTGGATCAACGTCGGCCATCTGCGGGCGTATGTGCGGAACGTGGTCGGCGAGACCACCAGGGACCGCGACCTCGCCCGGTGCCTGCGGATGCTCGGCTTCGCAACCCAGCGATTCCAGCTTCGGCGGCACGGGCGAAGGACACGGCCGCGATACTAGCATGGCAACACCAGTGAGGAGACGACGTGATGGGCTGGAAAAGCGACGGCACCTGTCGGCGGGAGGGCGAGCGGGCCTTCGAGCGCGACCGCTACGGCCGCGACCGGAATCCGTATCCGGAATATGGGTCCTACGACAACAGCCGCCACCACCGGGCATGGGCTGCGGGATTCCGCACCGCGGAGCGACGCCACGAAGAGCGGCAGGAGGAGGAGCTGGCCAGGCAACGGGCGGCCGAGCGACGCGCATACGAGATCGAGATGCAGCGCCGGCGGGCCGAGGAAGAGTACCTGCTGGACGAGCAGACCGCCGACGCGGCCGAGGCCGAGAGCGAGGGAGACGAAGGGTGAGCAAGCCAAAGTTGCTCGACCTGTTCTGTGGGGCAGGAGGCGCGGCGATGGGCTACCACCGCGCCGGCTTCGAGGTCGTGGGCGTCGACAACGAGGCACAGCCGCGCTACCCCTTCGAGTTCCACAAAGCAGACGCGATGGACTTCCCGCTCGACGGCTTCGATGTGGTACATGCCAGCCCGCCGTGCCAGGGCTACTCGCGCCTTCGGCATCTGCCGTGGCTCAAAGGCAAGAAGTGGCCGTTGCTCATCAAGCCTTGCCGCGTCCGCTTCACAGCCGCGGACATCCATTGGGTGATCGAGAACGTCGAGGACGCTCCGCTCGGCGGAGTCGCGCTCTGCGGCCAGATGTTCGGCCTGCCCGTCTACCGCCACCGCCGCTTTGAGGCCAGCATTACGACGCTGGCACCGCACCACCCCAAGCACAAGATCGTCATCGGCCACGGGCGGAGGATCAACGACCGCCGAAAGGGCAGTCTCAACGCGGGCAGCAGCAAGGGAGCGTGGGGCAAGCAGGGTATCGTGACCGTCGCCGGCGGCCAGTTCAAGAAGGCAGATGGCGAGAAGGCCCTCGGCATCGACTGGATGCTCAAGCCGGAACTCGCCCAGACCATCCCGCCAGCCTACACGGAATGGGTCGGCAAGCAACTGATGCGAGCATTGGAGGCCGCGCGGTGACCCTCCGCCGACCACCCAGCTTGCCCACGACGCCGCCCCCCTCGCCGCAGGGGCGACGTTGCGGCGGCCGTGCGACTGATGAGGCCATTCCGCCCGCCCGACGTGACAGCGGCGAGCGCGACGAAAGCCGCACACTTGCCTGCATTTACGCACACCTTCGGTGCAATCCGGCACACCCGCGCCCCGATTTGACAACTCTGCGGCCCCTGGACCGCCTGTTGCGGGGTCCGGGCCTCGCGTGCGCGCGCGTTAACGCGGGCGCGTGCGCACGCATATACGCGAGTCAGAAAAAAATGAGACCGCGAATCGAAAACGCGAGATCTAGCTGGTCATCTGGGTCCGGGCGGTTTTCGATATCCGCAAGTCCAGAAAATGCCAATGTTTACAAGGTCAAAAACCGGACCCAGATGGCGGCCCCAGATGGCGATTTCAGCCGGGCCAGCCGGGTCCACCACAGGGCACCTTCCCGCCCTCTCGTTGGAGGTCCACAGCCGCCGGCGCGACGCTTACTATGGGCGCCGCGTGCGTGAGTCGTCGTCGTCTCTCTCTCCTCGCGCGCGAGGGTATATAGGAGCTGCCGTGTGGAGAAACTGAGGTTCGTTTGGGGGCCGCCCGGCACGGGCAAGACGACCTTCCTCGCCAAGCAGGTAGAGGCCCTGGTCGACCGCAACCAGAACCCGCTGGTCTGTTCGCTGACGCGGACCGCCGCCCGCGAGATCGCGTCCCGCAACCTGCCCATCGACCGCCGCTCGGTCGGCACCCTGCACAGCCACGCCTATCGAGCGCTCGGCCACTCCTTCGAGGTGGCCGAGGCCAAGGTCGATTCCTGGAACGAAGCCCACCCGCTGTGGATGCTTCCGAAGGTTCGGTCGGACGCCCTCGAGGAAGGTGGCGGCGACGCGCCGGGCACCGACGACGGCGAGCGGCTCTACGCCGCGCTGATGCTCCGGCGGGCGCGGGAGATCCCCAAGGCCGACTGGCCAGAGGCGGTGCTGACCTTCAGCGACGCCTGGGAGGCTTGGAAAACCGAGAATGCCCTGATCGATTTCTCGGACATGATCGAGCTCTGCGTCGCCGGCCGCGTCGAGCTGCCCGACAGCCCGGGCGTCATCATCGTGGACGAGGCGCAGGACCACAGCCGCCTCGAGATGCGGCTCGTCCTGATGTGGGCAGCCCAGTGCCGCGAGGGCGCGATCCTGGCGGGCGACCCCTACCAGGCACTCTACACTTGGCGTGGCGCCGATCCGACGATGTTCCTGAGCGGCAACATTCCAGAGGACCGCCGACGCATCCTTCGCCAGAGCCACCGCGTGCCCGCCGCCGTCCACGCCGTGGCGATGGACTGGATCAAGCGCCTCAGCGGCTACGAGCACATCGATTACTACCCGCGCGACGCGCAAGGGTCGGTCGGCGCGGGGCCGCCGCTGGTCAACGGCACGGAGGTCGCTGGCGTGGCCGAGGCCGCCGCGGCGAGCGGGAAGTCGGTGATGGTGATGGCGACGTGCGGCTACTTGCTGCTGCCGGTCCTGGCGGCGCTCAGGGAGCGGGGCGTGCCGTTCAGCAATCCGTGGCGACGGCAGCAGGGGGCGTGGAATCCGCTCGCGCCGAGGAAGGGGACATCGCTCGTTGAGCGCTTCGATGCTTTCTCGGGCTGCGACCCCGTGCGCGGCTGGTGGACGTGGACGGCGCTCGGGAAAGGCATCGAGGCGCTCCGCGCTGGTGGCCTCCTGGAGCGCGGCGCCAAGAAGCTCATCAAGGAGCGGGCGGCCAACGAGTTCCTCGCCGACCTCCAGGTCGCCGACGCCGATCTGCGGCGGCTGTTCATCCCGCTGGCGCTCGAAGAGCTGCGGTCGCACCTGATGAAGTTCCGTGAGAATCGCCGGGAGGACTTGCTGCGATGGTGGATGGAGCGGGTGCTGCCGAGGCACCGCAAGCACGCAGACTACATCGTGCGGATCGTCAGGCGCTACGGCGGTGAGACGCTAACCGACGAGCCGCGCGTTTACGTCGGCACCTGCCACAGCTTCAAGGGTGCGGAGGCCGACGTCGTCCTGCTCGCGCCCGACCTGTCGCCGGCCGGCCAGCGGGCGTGGCTCGCCGGGGTGGACACCGGCCGCGACGACGTTCGGCGCACGATCTACGTCGGGATGACGCGGGCACGCGAGCGGCTCGTGCTGCTCGAACCGTCCGGCCAGAGGTCCGTTCACTGGAGGATCTGATGGGCGACAACACCTATCGCACGATCCTGGCCGACCCGCCGTGGGCATATCGGAACGCGGGGTGTCGTGGCTGTGCCGCCAACCAGTATCCTACGATGGGGCTGGACGATATTTGCGGGCTGCCAGTTGCCGCCTTGGCAGCCAAAGATAGCGTCCTGCTTCTGTGGGCCACGTGGCCGCAACTGGTCGAGGCGATGCGCGTCATCGACGCGTGGGGCTTTCGCTACGTCACGGGGTTTCCGTGGGTGAAGTGCACAGACGTATACACTGACCTATGGGGAGATATTCAGATCAACGTGCCTTTCGGCATTGGCTTTTGGGCGCGGGGCACGTCTGAGTTGTTGTTGATCGGGCGGCGTGGAAAGGCCAAGCCACCGGCCCGTGACTTCGTGGGTTTACTGTCGCCCAATCTCAGACACAGCCGCAAGCCGGACAGCGTCTATGAATATGCGGAGACGCTGCCCGCGCCACGCCTAGAGCTTTTTGCTCGGCGCAAACGCGCCGGATGGGATGCCTGGGGCAACGAAGTTGCCTGCGATGTGGCGCTTGAACCAATGACTGGAGGCACCGCCGTCAATGCTCAAACCGAGAAAAGCTTTGACGAAGTCGAGGCCGCGAAGGCCGAAGTCCAAGCTCCGCCCGGCGAGCGAGAAGGCGCTGGTGAAGCGGATCATCCGGGCGCTGCGGACTGACCGCGACGCCTGGGTCAAGAAGCGGCGCGGCGACATCGCGGCGAGCGGCGAACCCGACATCGAGCACATCCGCTTCGGCCACGTGACGATGATCGAGGTCAAGCTCGACGGCAACGACCCGACCCCGCTGCAGCGCCGCGTGATGACTCACCTCGCCAGGGCAGGTGCGACCGTCGCCGTCGTCCACAGCGTCGAGGAAGCGCTCGCCGTGGTCGGCGACGCCCCTGTGGCGGATACGCAAAAAAGAACTTGACACACGTGGCGGTCCGCGCTAGAATCTTGGACGGCAACACGAGATGGGGGACGAAGCGTTGAATCAGCACTCGAAACCGGCCCGCCCTCGCCCCACCAGTTCGATGCTTTACCCCCATCGGGCGAGTGTTGCCTCGAGGGCGGGCCGCTAACAACTCAGGGCTTGGGGGCTGCGCCCTGCCAGGTGCCCCCTCCCCGCCTAAAGGGCCACCTCCCAAGCCCGCCCTTGCCAGGAGGCCAGAGCAAATGGCCAAGCGCAAGACGGGCACGCGCGAGTGGTCGGCATACTCCCAAAACCTCAACCGCATCCTGCACAAGGGGGCGCCCAGCGGCGACCGCCTGATGCGCGTCGAGAGCAAAGCTGGCGGGATCGGCGGCACGAAGCTCGCCAAGTGCTCGTCGTGGGGCGGCTGCGTCCACGACTGCCGCTACTGCTACGCGCGGGCGGCGCTCGCGGGGCCTGGGATGTTCGGCCGCGGCCATAAGATCGATTGGACAGACTGGGCGGATCCGCGTCGGCACGTGCTCGACGTCCACGAGGCGGTGAAGCCCCGCCGCCACCGCGACGGCGTGACGATGTTCCCGACCGCCCACGACATCTGGCCCGCCCTGGCGGGCTCGGCCGCCGAGCTCGGCCACGCATACGAGCAGGCCGGCAGCCCCCTCCTCGTGGTGACCAAGCCGCACATCGAGGTCGTCGCGGACTTGACGCATTCCTGGGCGTCGGCGAACCACCGCGGGCTGATCGCCTTCCGCTTCACCATCACGACGCTCGACCCCGACCTGATGGCATATTGGGAGCCGTGTGCCCCCGCGCTGGCCGAGCGGCTCGACGCCGCCCGCCTGGCGGTCGGCCGCGGCTTCAAGGTGAGCTTCTCGGTCGAGCCGCTGCTCGACGTAGAGACCACGCCCCGCTTGGTGGCGCTGCTCCACGAGGTCTCGCCCCAGGGCGAGATCTGGGTCGGGGCGATGCGGAAGGCCAGCGAGCGAGTCAAAGTCGCGTGTGAGGCCGACAGCGACGCCCTGTCGGCCATACAGGCTGACCAGACCAACGGGCACTTGGAGGATATGGTCATGAAGCTCGCGGCGGCGCCCCCGTCCCTGCGCAGGCGCGTCCGCTGGAAGGACAGCATCCAGCAGGTGATGTGCTTTGATGACCCGAGGGCAGTGCCAGGAGGACACGAGTGATGGCGGACACCAACGAGCGGGCGGACACCGGCGAGCAGGCGGCCACGGACGAGCGGACGGTCGGCCTTGCCCTGCTGAAGAGCGACTTCGAGATCCTGAAGGCCGCGCACAAGGGCAAGCACCGCTACGCGCTCAACGGCGTGCTGGTGAAGCCGGACGGCACGCTGGTCGCTACCGATGGCCATCGGATGATGGCGCTGCGTCTGCCCGAGGGCGAGCGGCCGACGCTGCCGGAGGATGCCTGCGAGTTCACCTTGCCGGCCGCCGCTGCCGGCAGAATCGCCAAGCTCCTTCCGCCCAAGCGGGGAAGGACCGGCCAAGGCGCTGCCGAACTCCATTGCTGGCCAGCGGACGAGATCGCCCCGCTGCAATTCGAGGTCACGCTGGCCGCCGACTGCACGGTCACCGTCGCCACGCCTCGTCTCCAGGGGCACTTCCCGCCTTACGAGTCTGTGATTCCCAGCGGCAAGCCGGAGGCCACGGTGCTGCTCGACCCCACGCTGCTCGGTGAGACGCTGCTGGCGATGGCCAAGATCATCAAGGGCAGATTTGGCGACGAGCTCAAGGGCGTGAGGCTGACGATCTTCGAGCCGAAGGACGTCGCGGGCGTCGTCGTCGATTATCCGATTCTTGTCACGGCGGAGCTGCCCGACGGCTGCACGTTGATCGCTGCCGTCCAGCCCTGCGAGAAAGAATGACCAAGTGCTAGGAGCTTCGAGATGGGGCCAGACGAGTTCGACTTTGACGACCTCTGCATCGGCGAGTCATACGAGTTCGTCCACGCCCGCCACGGCACGTTCGTGGCGACGGTCACCGGCACGCGCTGGGACGACGACGCCGACGAGGGCATCATCAACGCGGAGCTGGTCGCCGGCGTGATCAAGCGGGCGTCGGGGGACATCGCGCCACCGTGTAAGCTGATGATGCGGTGGAGCAAGATCGAGTCCGTTGCCACGCTCTGACGGGGGCCGTGCCCGATGACTGACAGCCTCACCGTTCGCGCGTATGAGATGGCGCTCGCCGCCCGCCACTACGAGGGCGGGCCGACGCCGGCCGATTATCCGCACGGGCGCGCGGCGGCTTACCGGGAGATGGCGGTCAAGCTGGCGAGGGTGACCCCATACTCGGCAGAGCAAGTGCTCGCGTGGGCACACCGCACGATGCTGGAATGGGGCACGACGAAGCCCTGGGCGTTGGAAATCATCGCCGGCATTGAGGCAGCGTCGGGGAAGCAAATTGACTGAGAGGAGCAACACGATGGCTGAGCCTGTTCGCTATCGGTATTTCTACGTCGTCGCGCTGCCACTCCCGCGGGGCCGAAAGACCCACGTCTACGAGATCCGGAACGCAGGGAGCGACAACGTGCTCGGGACCATCGAGTGGTACGGTCCCTGGCGGCAGTTCTGCTTCGTCCCCAAGGGCGCCACGGTTTGGAGCGCGGGCTGCCTCCAGGACGTGCGCGACTTCATCGCCAAGCACGCGGGGAAGGAGGCTGGCGGTGCCTGAGACGATCGGGCGACTGCCGTTCTGCGACGCGAACGTTCTGGCCTTCCGCGCCGGCCGCAAGACCCAGACGCGCCGGCTCGGCGGCCTCAAGCAGGTCAACGAGGCGCCCGACGACTGGCGGCTGGCGGAAATCGGCGACGTTGATGGGCGCTATGAGGCCGAGTTCTCCAGGGTCGAGGGCGGCGCCGCGTTCTGCACCGCTCGCTTCGCGCCCGGCGATCTCGTGGCCATCACCGAGGCCTTCGCCGTCATCGGCGACACGAGCGGCACGCAGTGCGCCGACGTCACGGTCAACGTCAAGTATCGCGCGGACGGCGCGATCCTCGAGGACGTCGTGGTGCCCGAATCGCACTGGGACACGCCAACCGCTCAGGTCGTGGCCAAGTGGCATCCCCCACGCTTCATGCCGCTCTGGGCGGTCAGGCCCGACCACTGCGTCGTCATCACGCGGACCCGCGCTCAGCGGCTGCAGGACATCACGGTCGGCGACGCCATTGCCGAGGGCTATCCCCACGCCACCGATCTTGCTTGGCGAGAACTTGGGCCTGGCCTCGTCGCGCCACCCGAGGACGCGCGCAAGGTGCTGGCGTGGTTCCGCAACCTCTGGGACCCGCTCCACACCCGGGACGGCCTCGATTGGGTGGTCAACCCCTGGGACTTCGCGTACACCTTTGCCAGAGAGGAGGCCGAGCGATGATCACGTACCTTCCGAGCCACATCATCGCCAAGCACGCGGGCGGCGTCATCTATGACCCGAAGCAGCCGCGGGACCACCTCCCGCTTTACGAGCACTTCGCGCGCGGGGTTCTAGCGCGGAACTTGCCGCGTGAAATCCTCATTGACACATCTGGCGTCCACTTTGCCGAGCTCGGGCCATTGTCCTCGCAGGAAGCAGTGGAAACGGTGCTGGCCAAACTGTTTGCTGCGGTGGGCACGGCAAGCCCGCGCGGAAGATTCCTCAAACGGTATGGGCTGCGGCGGTGGGCCGACCTCGCGAAACCGATCCGCCTGAAAGGGCGGGAATGCACGGCGACGATCCACTACGACGTGCGCGAGCGCCGCCTGAAAGAGCCGGGGCCAAACGAGTGCCACCCTGGGGCCGTCTATGCGCAGGGGGCTTATTTCCAGTTTGGATGGGACCGCCGGTGGCGCTTCGTCCTCTCCTACGGCTATTCCCACGACGGCAGTTCGTGGAGGATCGACGTGCGTCAGGGCCGTGAAGTGCTCAGTGCGTTTGTCGATGTGGTCGTCCCACAATGGCTCAACGACACCCTTGTGGAGGAAGCGTGGGCCGCCACACGACGGTGCCGCAACAGGGACCACGACCGTCTCTCTCAGGCCGTGGGGCACGTGTTTGGGTGGGCTTGCTACGGACCAAGCCCTGGCACGATCTCTACCGATGCCCTGGTACTCGCCCTGCTTGATGGCCGGAAACCCTGCCTGACCAAGCGCCGCCTGGGCGTTGTTCAGGGATGGATGGCGGCGGACCGCCGCGGAGAGGAGGCCAAGAGCGATGCCTGACCCCCAGCCGCAACCAAGGCCATCCAAGCAAGGCTTCCTGCTCGTCGTCTGCGACCGCTGCGGACGCAACTGCCAGCCAGGCAAGGCAGACCCCGAGGCACGCCTGCTCCGCATCTCCGAGACCGACGAGGGCCTCTGCCTCGACTGCGCAATGACCGCGTGGCTGCGCAGCACCCCGCCCATCTGCTATATGCTCGGCGTGGCCAACGACGCCAGCGAATGGGAAAAGCAGGAGCAGGCGTCCTGGGACCACATGACGCGCGGCGAGAAACGCGCCGGCCCTGAGGCCCTGTTGCTTCCACACATCCAGGAGTGCGTTGCCGGGATCATGCGGACGGGAAAGGCCCAGGCGGACCCCGCGAGCGTCAACTGGGAGTGGATCGTGTCCAATTGGGACATCCCGTTTCCGACGAAACGCAGGAGGGGAAAG
>Ga0114918_10003769_pt1 | contig 13255 bp, 31 predicted proteins | sample LantaG_FD_87015 | JGI IMG/M metagenome (GOLD analysis project Ga0114918, IMG submission 87015) | Deep subsurface microbial communities from Baltic Sea to uncover new lineages of life (NeLLi) - Landsort_02402 metaG | ecosystem: Environmental > Aquatic > Marine > Oceanic > Sediment | place...
AGCTATTGTCGTTGCTATAAATTTCATCAATAATGTGCTTCAAATCATCAACTTTTTGGATGTTTGAATATATGGTTGTTTTGTTTATACTCATTCAAAAAATCTACTATATACAATATACTAAGTCAAACGAAAAAAATGTGTGAAGACTTAATTTTTATGTTAGCAATGCCAGAAGATTTCATTTTTTATGTATCTATTCTGCCTATTTTGTTCAAGTCTGTTTTTAATAAGTCTTTTAATTGAGCTGTAACGTACTTTAATGACCAATCTGATGTACAGCTAGGTGCTTTGTAAATCCTATCCTTTAAGGTTGCTACGATACCCTCTAAAGCCTTAATTGCATCCAATGTAACCTGTTCTTCTTTGGTGCTATTAACTCTTAGTATATCAAATATTAAAGCATCCATTTCTTTAGTTTCGGCTTGCATAAGCCTATAAAGACTTAACTTGAGTGCTACATCGTAATCATCGACAGTGAAATCAGTAACTACGTGCAACTGTCCAGCTTTATTTGTATACAATTTAGAATCATCAAATTCTTGCTTAAGTTTCCAGCCTGTAGTCTCCAAGTATTTGATTAAGTGCGTATGGTTGATGTACATTAATTATTTATCTTTCATTTTATTAAAATAGGTGCTTATCCTATGATCTGTTTTGATGTGACCTAAATTCAAGGGTGCGGTTAATGATAAGCCTTTGTGTGTTTTAACTCTTGATAGTGCTACATAGGTTTGACCGGTAGCGAAAGCACCATGCGATAAATCCACAACCGCCCGTTCAAATGTTTGGCCTTGAGATTTATGTATAGTTACCGCCCAAGCTAATTTAATTGGAAATTGAATATATATCCCTAGAATTTCTTTTTCTATTTTTGGTTTTTTGCTTTCGCTATTAACCACTTTGTATTTCACTTTTTCCCACGTATGTTGTTCAATTTCTAAAACTTCGTCATTGTCAGTAACAGCAACTATCAAATTAGATTTAATTTCTACAACCTGCGCTAAGGTGCCATTTACCCAATTATTTTTATTTGTGAGCAACATAATTTGCGCCCCAACTTTCAGTTGCAATAGTTCTGGTGCTGGTTTTTCAGTATCCTTAAATGTTCCCGATACATACCCATTAAACGTATACTCTTTATTCGGCAACTTGGCCAATTCGATTAAATTCTTTTCATCTGCTACTCGATTTATCGTTGTGATAAAAATAGAATGATCGATTTTAGCCCCAACTCTTTGATTTAAAAAAGCTAAATGTTTTATTCTGGCTTCTCCACTTCTTATATTGTCTAGGCAATTAATAAAATTTAACTCATTCTGTCTATATACATGTGTCAACTCAACAAGCTGATACTTAAAATATTCAAACACATCAGCCGAAAAGAAGTATTCTGTTTTGTAATTTTTATAGAAAGTTTCTTGTTCATCATTTTTTAGAACGGGTGGTAATTGGTATAAGTCACCAATAAATACAAGTTGTTTTCCACCAAATGGAAGCCAAGGTTTATTAGCTATTTTTAAGTATAAATCGATTTTATCTAAAAGGTCAGACCTAACCATAGAAACTTCATCGATAATAATGATATCAACGGATTTTAATTTACGTGCTAACGCTTTTGGATTATATGAATGGGTGTTTATAGCGGATGTGTCTGGAGGAAATAAAAAGAAAGAATGAATTGTTTGACCGCCAACATTTATTGCAGCTAGACCTGTAGGTGCTAATATTGCGACATTCTTTTGTTTTGCTTGAAGTTCTTGGGTTATCCAGTTTAGAAAGGTTGACTTGCCCGTACCTGCCTTACCTGTTACAAAAATATTATGGCCTTTTAAAATTACTTTTCGAGCTAATTCGAAGCATTCATCTATGATAGTTTCCATGCTATACAGAATAAGCCCTATGAGTATTAAAATCAATCATAAGGCTTATTTACTGTACAATGATGGTTAGGGTATAAATTATAATTAAAACTGCATATTAATCCAAATATCATGGTAAGTGAGTAGGCACCGAGTTCCTGACACATAAATAAGTCCAGTTGACGTGCCAGAGGGAACGCCATCTATGTAATCCTGAAAGCTATAGACTGACAAACCTGATGAAGTGCTCCAGACATCAATTTGAAACGTAAACGGTACATTGTATAAGGATATATTTCTTATTGATACGTACGTTTTACAAGAATTATCTGTGTACTGGTCTTGCTGAAAGTTAAACTCATAAATAGGTACATTGGTGAAGGAATCACGAACAATTTTTGTAGTGTAATCTGTATATTCAATTTGTGGAGGCGGTGGTGGAGGATCGGGTTCTGGATCAGAATCTACAGGTATTAAATCCGTACACCCAACTAGAAGTAAGCATAATGCTAATGTTAGTGCTGTATTGACAATTTTTTTCATATTGAATCCCTTTTCTATTTTTTGATAAGGGTCAATATATCATATTATAAATAAAGGTTATATGTTTAAACTCAGCTAATCTTTTAAAGCTAATATAGCACAACTTGTCTCCATTGCTTCATGTTGTATAAATTCATAGTTATTTTTGAACAAGATTTCCAAGTAATCCCTTGTAAAATCTGAATCGTAACTTATTAAAGAAACACCTTCAACTGTATCTTTAGTAACTTCAATATTGGTAGCTTCAAGACATCTTAATAAAACAGTAACTTGATAAACAATTTCATTCACAACATAAACAGAGTGTCTTTTCAAAGTGCCTTTTTTCTTAATTGGTATTTCAAACATATTTTTAGGTTCCCTTCTACTTATAGAACCAGCCTAAATTAGAAAACTAACAATTTGATTTTCTTGAATCAATTATTTTTGACAAGCTATTAGAATTCAAAACCCATGCACAATATTCTGGGATAGACATGCCAAGAATTTCACCTAACGTTTTGTTGCTAGTGCCTGTATGCCATAGCTCAACAAAATCATCGATATCATCAATTTCTGATTCTCCACTGCGAACCCGATCTATGAATGATTTCATTTACCCATTAATGTTCTTAATGTTTTTAAAGAGCAATCACTTCTTATATTTCTACCAGTTACAGGATTTGTCATTACATTTCCTATGCCAAGCTTATGCTCTATTGTTTTAACTAAAGCATTGCTATTCATTTTTCTTGGTTTACCATCTTTATTATACATTTAAAATCCTTACTTTTTTGTTGGATAATTAATATCGATTGTCTTTACAATAAAATTTCAAGTTAGTAATAGTTGGAAACTTCAAAATTAATAAGAATTAAATTCCTTCAATCCCTTTTCAGTAAGTAAAATTCTGTGTGAAACACAATCATCAGCCCAAGCATCAGTTATTTTTAAACTATCAGCAGGAAATAGCTCATCTGCATTTATAGTTCTATCTTCATCAAAATCTGAAGTTTTATCACCATAACTTTCTACATATTCGCCATTATAAGCATCTAAAGAATTTAAGACTTGAACAAACTCAATCTTTAATTTTTCGCAATCTTTGTATGCTTTTTTCAGCCTATTGAAAGCTGATTGTTGCTTTTTATTTAGATTCATTTTTTATACCTTTTCGTAACCAGATAAACCGCATCATGTAGTCCTTCCCAGCAATACCACTGCATAGGTATTGGGCTGAGTTCGAAATTATCAAAGAACTTCTTATTAGCCGTACAACCGCCAAGCTCACCTATATAAATCAATTTATTTGAAGGGTGACACTCTTTAGCTACATTATAAGCAAAATCAGATTCATAATCAGGCCAGTTTATAATAATAACTGAATTCTTAATGTCAGGTATCATTGTTAATGCATCCACTTTGGTAATCGGAAACCATTGTTTTTTGCTTTCTAAAGTATCATTTATCTTAAATCCGAATTTCGTTTCAAAATTATCGATAGCTGTAATTTTAAGTTTACCTTTTGATAGCTTATTTAAAGCGTATGAAAGATACCCCACACCAGCCCCGATATCATAAACCGCTTTTCCATTAATAATCCTTATCAGGTCTATAACGGCTTCTTTACAAGGGAATCCAAAAATACAATATTCATCAACAGCATTAGCTCTCATTAAAGCCCCTTTGAGCATATTGTTCACGCTCCAATTTAAAAATGAGCTCTTGGGTAAATCATTGTAAGCATAAATATTCTCTAGGGCTTCAAGAGATAACTTAGCTTCTTTGTGTACTGTTTCAAAATCAATCATATCAATACCACCTAATTAATTTTTTGCCTATAAAAAATCCAGCTATTGAAGCAATAGCAACAATTATTAAGCTTTGATTTCTAATAAGAAAATCTAATATACTAGCCCAATCCATTAATCCCCCTCCAAAAACTTTTTGTTAGTAAAACAAATTCATCAAAGGTGATCTGATTGTTTTGAGTTAAGAAATAAATATGTTCTAATTGCTGTTGAATAGACACAGGCTTAAGAATACAACCAGCTTCACAAGTCATATTATAACTGGTGTTTTTTTGCTTTATTTCTTTTTTACATTTTAGACAATGCATAGAATCATTTTGAAGTTCTAACCCAAATCTGACAATCAAATTTAAATCTCTCATATGGCACCACCTTTTCTTTGAACTATATACACAATCAGAGTTTTAAAAATTACTTACAAAAACATTTTATCCATTACCTGAAACATTTCTATTAATTTCAGGTCTATTCCAATTGAAGTAAGCCTTGTAAATTTTTCATTCCAAAGTTGCTCTTTAAATTCTGGGTACTCTTTTTTGTACATCTTCAATAACTGTGGATTATCCTTAATACAATTTCTACCATTAGCTATTCTATCAGCGCATTTAACAAAAGTTACGTCCAAATCTGATTTGATTTTTGGGTAGGTTTTTGCTTTTTTTTCTGTTCTATTTTTACCAGCCTCATCTGAAATTAAATAAGTTTTCCAAGCAAGTTTTATTCCAAAATTTTTACTTAATTCAAATAAAGAAACGCCAGTAGGTTCCTCTAAAATGTCATGCAATAAGGCTAAACTTTGGTGAATTGGTTCACCATTGAACTCTTCACAAATAGAGGCTGTTTCTTCCAAGTGTACGATATATGGTCTATCACCATATTTTAAACCTTTAAATTTTTCAGTTACGTACTTTTTAATCATATTTTTAACTCTTTCGGTTTTTAATCATCTTATTCGTTACGATACTCTAACAGCTTATTTATTAGGTTGAAATACAAATCCTTCATCTTCGCTATATTTAAAAATTCCTTCAGGGACTTCATATTCAGTTCTATCCACTACCTCTTCATACTGAACAGGGATACCCTGCATCCGTAAACCAGTGAATAAATTTTTAGCCTTTATTGATACTTCCCCACCATTTTGTTTCACATCTATTTGAAAAGGATTTGGAAAATAATTATCCAATCCTTGCAATATTTCTAACATCCGCTTTTTTATATCATCCAAATTTTTTTGAATCCGTGGTTTTCCAACAAATCCCTTTAATGAAGATCTAACAGCGTTTTGCACAAACTCTTGCATAACTTCAACCCTAGAAAAAAATTTTCCATCTGAATTTAAAAACCCATCTGTACCATCAGCAAACGTATGCTCGTAACCAAACAATTTAGAAAAATCTTCAAAACTCATACCTTCACAGTAAGCCATGCAACCCTCTTTTCCTTCTCTAAATTTGTTGCGATTTACTCTTTAGCCTCGAATTCCTTAAGAATTAAATTACTTTCATCGGTCATTGCTTTTAAAAGATACTTTAATTCAAAACTTGATTTAGGAGTTTGCACAAAAAGCATATGTGCTTTAAGGTTTACATCCACTATTTCATAATAATATCGATAACTATTGAAGTGTCCCTGAATATAATTAGCCTTTGCATTATCATATTGATGCTTATACTTAACATACTCAGTTTTAATGTTGATTTCAGGTTTAGATGAATAAACAAACATAACCCAACTAATCATTAAACACATTATTAGTATAAGGAACGCAAGATTCAACGCTCTTTTATTAAAAGATTGCTCCATATTATATATAAACCCCTTTATCATTTAGTTTACCAATCCATATTTCACCTACTGATGGTAAGCAGGTTGAATCAACTGGAAAATAAACATTATAAACAGCTAAAACGTTTTCTGTAAGTGCTCCCATTATTAAAGAAACACTTACAACTTTATTTGTGCTTTTCTCAGTAATTACAGTCATTTTTTATGTATCACTATCACGATACTAGCTACATTAGTGCCACTTTCCTTAAAAGTCCCAGCCAGTTCATCAAGCCCAGTAGCATCAACTTCTTCTAACCAAGTTCTAAATTCTACACATTTTTTAGTCGATGCTGTTCTCCAATGGCAAGACATAACAGACACAAGCGTACCGCCCTTATTAAGAGATTCATACATCTTATAGACATGGGTTATATCCTGATTTTTCGTAAATGGGGGGTTAGCTATGATTTTATCGTATTTAGCTTTATTTTTTAGAAAATCCTTGCCAATTAAATTAAAAGAAAATCTTGTTTGTAATAAAATATCACGGTTATTATCCATAAGCTCGTAGCAATCCGGTACAGTATCCGTAATTTTATTAATTGCTTTAATTATCGCACCCTGCCCAGCAGATGGTTCCAATATCGTATCAGAGGGCTTTATTTCAGCGTATGCCACCAATTTATCCGCTAACTTAGTTGGTGTAGCAAAGAACTGGAATTCTTTCTTTAGATTGAGTTTTTCACCGCCACTGATACGAGCTAATAATTCAGTAGGGTCATTTAGAAATACAAACCCAAATACCTTACCGCCTTTCCATTTTCCACCTATACCAGCAAGGGCTTTATTGACTTCAAGATATAGGCTCCTGTCAAGTTGGCCATCAGGCAGTTTAACCACGTTACCTTCGATAGTGCATTTCGATAATACTTTTTGAACTTCAGTCATTTTGAACCCCCTCAAATTCTTCAATTGACACCTCTTTATTACAATTAGGACAAAAGCCAAAATCTCCATTAGCGCAAGTTCTTGAATAGGCTACAGTAATTCCATATTCTTCTAGCCCACAATAAGGACAATAAAAACGATCAACATTCATTTTATTCTTGCCCTATTGTTATGTCTTCTGTTTGATCGTTACAGCATATTGAAATAATTGTTGGTTTTGCGAACGCTCGTTTGGTAATAAACCTTTTAAAATTTTCTGTAACTTCAGTCTGTTTTTTAAACTTTTCGGTACTTCTAACTGTGTGATCTAAATCGCAATATGTTACTTGAACCATTTTTGTACCTTCCCTTCTATTTAATTAAATAACGATAATGTGGTCTTTGAACTGCGCCTGAAGCAACTATCGTCCAAGCTCTAACTGATTTTTCACCATCAGTTAATATTGTTGAAATATTAGCATCAACTTTTGAAAATTCTGTTTTTGCTTTAAGCTCATCAATGTTTAATGCTTTACTTTTTATTCTGGAAGCTAATTTAATAATTGAACCCTGATAATGGTCTTCAGCCAATTCTCTAGCTTTTTCTAAATGATAGTTAAGCCCTAATTTCACTTTATTTTTAATAGCCCAAATTTGTTCTTTTTTAGAATAAGGAATAGCTACCACTATTTCTTGTTGACCAGTACGGTAATTTCTTTTTTCAACCTTTTGCCCAAATCTTTTAAGAAGTTCTTCATCAGTTGCATTTGCAATTTTAGTTAAATTTGCAAATTCGGTAGTTGCCCATTGTTGGGTTTTTTCATGATAAATAAGTCTTAAAGGTTCAAGTTCTACCTTTAAAAGATCGATAATTTTTTGAATAGGTTTGTTTCGAGTTTTTTCTTGTATGTTTAAATGATTATTTATGGCTTCTGTAGACCCAGTTGCTTTGATTTGATAAAAAATATCATATTTAGTTCTGTGTGTATCTTTATAAATTTGAAACTGAGGAAATTTCTTCTCAAATTCTTGAATTTTTTCATCACGTTCTTTTTTTGAATAACTTTTGAAAAGAACGATTGTTTTAGTTTTGTTAGCCATTTAAATCACCAATCCTCTCTACTTATACAACCAGAACTTTTTCAATAACTGACAAAATTATTTTTTTAATTCTTCTACGATCTCATATAGACCTGTGATGAATTTATTGTTGAGTTCCAATTTTAAAGCCACAAGCCAAGCACAACTAGTAAAGAAATTTAGTATGCCAATTAATTTATATTTACATAAAAATAGAGATGGAATCCAGCAAAAAACGATACATATTAGAAATAAGACAATATGTTTTTTGAAAAAAGCGGTGAAGCGTGTTTGTTTAGTAATGCTAAAAAATATTAAACCCATCAACAATAGAGCTATTGTGGAAAGAACAAGACCGAATACATGTAATAAAAGAAGTTTCATTTTAACCTTTAAAAAAAATAAAAGCCCGATTGTAAACAATCAGGCTTATTAGTAGATATAAGGCTGGTGATCCTTATGTTGTTAAAAATGTTACCATATATAAAACAATCAAACAATATCATGTTAAAACATCTCAAAGAGATTGAAGCTGTAAAACAAAACTTGAAAAGAAATCCAAGTCAAGTTAATCTATTTGTACAGGAATTCGTCTTAACTTTATTGTTATGCGGATATCAAAAAACTCTTTGGTGCTTATGTATCAGGGAGTTTTTTGTTATTTACCCCTTGAATTATAAGGGAACTATAGGTAATATAATTAACGAAAGCTCTTTGGGTTATCGGGTCCAAAGAGCTTTTTTTGTACCTAAAAATAACTAGCTCTTTAATTTTTCCATCCACTTATTAAATTGGTCTTCAGCCATATATGCATTGATTTTATTTTGGCCTCTTTTTAATGCTGCTACAACTCGGTGATTTCCGTTAGCTACAAAGGCTTTTTTATGCCGACCACTACTACTGAGTAAAATAGGTGGTATTTTGGTTTTCCTTTTGGAATAATCATTAATTAATTTTTTTGATTTGTCTGATGGCTCAATATAATCTGGATCTTTTACATCATGCTCATGATTTAACAAGTTTATAGGTGTTTCGATTAATACGAATTTTCCATTAGGTATTTGAACTGATTTTTCTGTATAAAGCAAAGGATTTTTTTCATGTTTTCCTTTTGAGTTTAATTTATTTTCACGCTGAATGACTTCACTACGGGTAATATTTTTTTTGAGTAGTTTCACTGGACTAGCAGTTTTTAAATATTGTGCGATTTTGAACATAATAACCTCCAATACTTAGGCAATTAATAAAAACTATACAAAGTTGATTTGTTTTGAAATATGCATTAAGATATTGCTATGGAATTATTTATGGCAAGCCCAAATGAACTTACTGTATTAGGCGTTTTAACACTAATATTTTGCATATGCCAATTTATAGCTTGGTTTATATTTACTGTTACTTTTATGGAGCCCAGTGTTGCTTGGGAAAAATCCAGTAAAAGATACTTAACCGAAATGATGCCCAGTGTTTTTGTATTTATTTGGATATATTACCTTTTTAAATTCTTTATTGCATTAATGGTAAAAATTAAAGACAACTGGTACTAAAGCAATTTAGAAAGAATAATTCTCCAAGTATCATTATACTTACGTTTAACACACAAAGCTTGCATTCCATTTTTTAAATTGTTATTCAAACTATAAGGATTTTCAGGTGCCACAGTACACATCAAAATTCCATATCCAGCATCTTTAGCTTTAGCCTGTAATATGATAAACATTTTTCGCTGTAATCCTTGCCCTCTAAAATCAGGATGAACTAAAGTCAATTCTTTATGGCACACCTTTTCAAGGTCTTCATCCGAAAATCCAACATCATTTCCTAAATTATCATTAGCTGAAGGAAATAAAATAGTAGAAAAAGCAATTAACTGGCTATCTATTTCAACACCTACACAAATGCCTTGGCCATTTAATTGCGCTAACAATTCATCTTTTGAACTAGGACAATAGATTTTCTTATCTGGTAAGGTAGCTATAATGATTTCTTGTAATGCAATGACTTTATCAATGTACGTTGAATCAATAGTTTTAATAATCATAGTAATAATTCCTTTCGAATAAATGGTGATAGCATAAGACCACGAACAGCCTTATAGTGGTTACAATCGAACTCTACGGTAGACCCTAGATTTTCACTGGTTCTAATAACACTCATATCTGAGCTACAACCCACAAATTTATATGGACTAGTAAGATATTTACAATGAGTATCTAACTCTCCAAAATCAAGCAGATATTCACGGTTCCGGTGTTGCAAAATATCTGTTTGTAACTTGAAAGTTCCTTGCTGTAAATATGGAAGTGGTTGCTTAACATCAGCATTACCTAAAAATACAGCTTCTCCCAATCTAACAATATCCACTGAAGGGAATTGATCAAATAATAACAGACTGTTTGAAGCTCCAGCTGACAGCAACAACTTGTATCCCAATTGAGTTTCCAGTTTACTTTTAATAGCGCATAGTTTTGTCAAATCTGTTAGTGCTGGGTGCTTCCCGTCTAAACAGCCGAAATTTGCGCCTATACCCACAATTTCAATATGTTTAAGCCTACGTATTTGATTTACTCTTTTCTTCAAATTAGTGCGATAAAAGCCCTCTCTGCAATCCCCCATTTCAACCATAAGAAAAACCTTATGTTTTTTACCATGTAGCCTTGCATATCGATTTAACAATCTAAGCATATCTAAATTGCAAGCATGTGAATAATCGCAGTACTTGATAACATCTAATAGCTCGTCCTTTGCTGGTGGTTTGATTAATATAGTTGATTGTTTTGACTTTGATTTAATCCATTTTAAGGTGGATATTCTGGAGTCTCCAATAGCAAACAAATTGGGTGTAGGTAATAAATGCTTCAGTACATCACGATTACCGTTTAAAATTTTTACTATAAGAATAGTTTCAATGTTTTTGGATAGTAGTTTTTCTTGCAACGTAAAAAGATTATATACAATACTTTTTATATCAATTATCAACTTAGTCATTATATTTGACTTTTAACAAATGAAATATTAAGTATTTACTAAGGAACGGGATTTTTGGTATTCTTACAGACACTTAAAATAAAAGTGACTCTTGATCAGAAGAGCCACCCTAATAAAGACAAGGTTGAAATCAGTTTAAAGGACAATTGAAAAAAGAACAATAAAAAAGGCTAAATATGTTAGAAAGATTCCCCAAAGCGTATATTTTATCACAAGTTATTCCAGCGGTATCTTTTCACTGGAAAAGAAAGAGAATTTTATTTGATGGTGATCCTATTTTTATGAATTCTCAACGCCTTCAAACATTTGCTTTAAAGGGCACGAAATGTGTGACTTGTGGAATAGAGGGTGTTGTTTTTTATAAAGAGTGTGGAGGTGGATCAAAGTATATATTATACCATCTAAATTTATATGCTATTAATAAAAGAGGTAAAGAGGTCTTAATGACTAAAGATCATATAATTCCTAAAATAAAAGGCGGTTCAAATTATTTAAGTAATTATCAAACAATGTGCAAGCCTTGCAATGAAAAAAAAGGATGCCAATTAAAGCAACTTAAATGTTGATCCACTTTTGAAAATACTTTGAAACTCAAGTAACCCTAGTTGATTTATAAGAAACAAGGCATCTTCCTTTGAGATAGTTGCCTTCAAGTAAACGTTGTTATATCTGGTTCGACATAATCTATATTCATCTTTCCATCTGGTAATCAAACAGTTCTTATCCCAATCACGCTTAACCAAGTCTCGATCAATAGTACACGTTCCAGCTGAAACAAAAGTTATATGCTTACTAATTAACATCTTCTAACCTTTCAAAGGGAAGGAACACATCATAGCCATCATCATCTTCAATATGTTTTATATCATCTGGCATAAAGCCAAATTTCCACCTATAAAATTCAAAAGCGGTTCCATTCCATACAGCGGAAGATGTGTTTCTACAATAGCCACCATAAAGTGATCCTATGATTAAATCTTTCTTAGGGATCAGGCCAAGATTGTACCCTTCAGCAAAAAGCTCTTTAGCAATAGCTTTTGTGGAACTTATTTTATCGGCAAAACCAGTTTGATCCTCAGTTCCATTCCAATCAAATTCTTTTGTTTTTTCTTTTAATTCACTAAAATTCATCGCTTACCTCTCAGATACATAAGGTGCGCCTCGTTCAAACTGTTCCCATTTTTTGTCAGAAGCGTTCTTTCTTGGAGGCTTTGCGCTATTACCAAAACATTTTAATGCTTTTCGACAATGAGGACACACACCATATGCTTTAATCATATAACGACACTTAAAGCAACCATATAAACTTGGTGTAGAGTGAAGATCATAATAATTTGCTGTTATTCTAGGTTTATTCTTCCCCATTATAATTCCGGTTTAATACCTTCTTTTAATAACTGATCCAAAATATATTGAGTAGCTTTAAGTTCTTTGTTAACCGATTCTGTTCTATCATCTTCGTCCATTATGGCATCAATTAGTTCTCTTCGTGCTGCAAGCTCTTCAAGCAATGCTATTCTAGCAGGTTGTAAGTATTCCATTCTAATTTGTTTTGCTAGAACTGCATTTTTTTCTGCTTGTACAGAATAATTACACAAAATTGTTACAAGCCCTAGCACAAAAACCATTCCTAGACTAATCATTACTATCATAGCCATACCCCTTCTTTTAATTTTTACAGTTATAATATATATTAATTAGCTATGAAAAGCTATAAATTAAAAAATATTAAAGGTGAATATTACAGATTAGGCAAAAGAAATGGATTTTCAAAAACACCAACTTTATTAAATGATCATAAAGGCGATTTGTTTGGATCTCATTTTGAAATAATGCAAGCATTAAGATTAGCTGAAAAGCCTATAAAAAAAGAACATCTTATAGTTGAGGAATATACTATGCAATTAGCTGATACTATGACACTAATCGAATTTATGGAGCAAGCAAATGACAAGTGAAATTGAATGTCCTTATTGCAATAAAGAGCAAGAAATTGAACTGGAAGAATCAGGATTAGATTCAGGTGCAGAAAATGAAAAAGAATGTGAGTGCTGTGAAAAAACGTTCATTGTTCAAACTGAATGGATATTTAGCCCAACTATACTTAAAGCTGACCATTTGAATGTTTAATCTTCCCATGTGAACTATATAATACATATATAAATGTGTGAATATGTGCAAAGAACAATTTATAATCACAAAAATCAAAAGAAACTTAATTACAAACATAAACCGTGTATTCCACAAAATACTTAACCTCCAAACAAGCAAAGTCAAAATTATTAGTTTAGTATA
>Ga0114918_10003770_pt1 | contig 13252 bp, 21 predicted proteins | sample LantaG_FD_87015 | JGI IMG/M metagenome (GOLD analysis project Ga0114918, IMG submission 87015) | Deep subsurface microbial communities from Baltic Sea to uncover new lineages of life (NeLLi) - Landsort_02402 metaG | ecosystem: Environmental > Aquatic > Marine > Oceanic > Sediment | place...
ACATTTAAGAGAGACCAGAGTGTTAAAGAATACTCTAAGTCATTAGATGTTCTTGTAAAACATCTAATGACTTAGAGTATTCTTTAACACTCTGGTCTCTCTTAAATGTCCATACTGGAACATCTTGCTCCTTAACATCTCTGAACCAACTTGCCAAATATGCTTCTGGCATGTTTTCAGATGCTTGATGGATGTTTCCAGTGACTCCTATACAACCAGATGCCATGGGTATTGTTTCAACATGGTTATCGAACGCATCCCAGTTGGCGTGTGTATAATTTGCTAAATGCACCTTCATCCCCATCTTTTCAAGAGTGAAATAAAGAGGTAACCCTGCGAATACATCAAAACCACCTCCCATACCCATAATAAGGATGTTGTTTGATTTCTGTAGATTAACTATTACTGGTATTGGAATATTAAGCATAAATTATGAATTTAACATTATTTTTCTATTCTTCAACTCAAAGAAAGACCTAGCACAAGCTTTAACGTCTGCAAGCGCATCGTGAGCACCGTCAAACCCTTCATCGAAAAGTTTTTCGTGAAGCTCTAACAATGATGGCCATTTATAAGTACCGTATCTGAATGGTTGCATCTTACAGTAAGTAGTTGATTCCTGCATTGTACACAATTTGTTTGGCTCTTGCTTAAAATCAAGTTTCATTCTAACCATTTCACAACCAATAACTTTTTCATCAAAGTTCATATTGTGAGCTATAAGATATTCACTATTGTCAACTTGCTCTACAAAATCCTCAAGAATATCAATCAACCTAACACCTTCTTTTTCGCACCTCTCAGTTGACATATTATTGTCAATGAAAAATTGCTCATCTGGAACTACCCATCCGTCTGGTTTGATTAACTCACATCTCTCTCTTAATAATTTACCATCTTCATCATATACTTGCCAGGCAAGCTGAGTGACTCTTGGCCAGTTATCTGTATCTGTAATTGGAGCTTTCCAATTCGCTGGTAGGCCTGTTGTTTCTGTGTCAAAAAATATATACATTTCTTTTATTTTTTTAATTATCTAATTAAGTTTAACAAATCTACGAATTTTCTGGGAAACATGCAACAATTTTCTTACTATTGCGTATAACAACCGATAATTTATTTTTACATATGAATCAAGGAAATCAAAACAATCAACAAAAAACGCCTCTTGAGCAGTTTGCAAGAAATCTTGTAAGAATGGCTAAGAACGGCAAGTTAGACCCTATCATTGGTCGTGAAGACGAAATTAGGAGAATACTTCAAATTATATCAAGGAGAACAAAAAACAACCCTGTAATAATCGGTGAGCCTGGTGTGGGTAAGACTGCTATAGTAGAAGGTATCGCTCAAAGAATTGTTCGTGGAGATGTTCCTGAGAATCTTAAGGATATTGAAATTCATGAACTTGATTTTACAGCTCTTATCGCTGGAGCCTCTTTTAAAGGACAGTTTGAGGAAAGACTTAAAAGTGTTGTTGATGAAGTTGTTGCTTCAAAGAATGTTGTTTTATTCATTGATGAGATTCATATTCTTGTCGGTGCTGGAGGTGGACAAGGAGCAATGGATGCTGCTAACATATTAAAGCCAGCTCTTGCTAGAGGGGAATTAAGAACAATCGGTGCTACTACTCTTGATGAGTATCAAAAGCATTTCGAAAAAGATAAAGCACTTGAGAGGCGTTTTCAAAGTGTTATTGTTGATGAGCCTCCAGTTGAGGAGACTATTGCAATACTTAGGGGTATTAAAGAAAAGTTTGAAGCTCACCACAGAGTTGTTATTAAAGATGATGCTTTAATCGCTGCAGCTGAGTTATCAAATAGATACTTAACAGAAAGACAATTACCAGATAAGGCAATTGACCTTATGGATGAAGCTTGTTCTAAACTTAGAATGGAATTGAACTCAGTTCCAGAGGAAGTTGATGATATGAACAGAAAGATTCTTCAATTAGAGATTGAGCGTCAAGCTATGAAACGTGAAAAGAATAAAACACGTCTTGGTGAGGTTGAAGCTGAAATTAAGGAGCTGAAGGCCAAAGCAGATGTAATCAATAAAGTCTGGGAGAAAGAAAAAGCTATTATCGAAGGTTCAAGCAAAGCAAAACAAAGAGTTGAGAAACTTAAGTTTGATGTTGAAAAGATAATGAGAAAGGATGAAAAGGTTGAAAATGATTTTAAGAAATTATATGAACTTCAACACACAGAACTTCCAAAAGCTGAAGAAGATGTAAAAGAAGCTTTCTCAAAACTTCGTGAACTTGAAGAATCTGGAAACAGAATGATGCAAGAAGAAGTTCATGCAAATGACATTGCTGATGTTGTAGCTAAGATGACTGGTATTCCAGTATCTAAGATGAATCAAGGAGAAAGAGAGAAACTACTCGTCCTTGAAGATGAATTACACAAAAGAATTATAGGACAATCAGCAGCAGTTACAGCTGTATCTGATGCTATTAGAATTAACCGCTCTGGTCTTGGGAATCAGAATAAGCCAATTGGCTCTTTCCTTTTCCTTGGAACAACTGGAGTTGGTAAAACAGAATTAGGTAAAGCACTTGCTGAATACCTTTTTGATGATGAGACAATGCTTACTAGAATTGACATGAGTGAGTTCCAGGAAGGACATTCGTCTTCAAGATTGGTGGGAGCGCCTCCAGGTTACGTTGGATACGAAGAAGGTGGTCAACTTACTGAAGCAGTGAGAAGAAAACCTTACTCAGTTATCTTATTAGATGAGATTGAAAAAGCTCACCCTAATGTATTCAACACACTTTTACAAGTATTGGATGATGGTAGATTGACTGATAACAAAGGTCGTGTTGCTAACTTCAAGAATTGTATTATCATTATGACTTCTAACATGGGGTCTGATGCAATTATTGCTGGAATCCACAGAGTAGAAGCTCTTAAAAAGTCACAAAAGAAAAGAGGCGAGTTTGGTACTGCTGAAGAAATAATGGAGAAAGCCAATGAGATTGCTCTTGAACTTCTCAAAGGAACAGTAAGGCCAGAATTCTTAAACAGAATTGATAAGACGATTGTGTTTAGCCCTCTTGATGAAGGAAATATTAGAGATATTGTAGAACTTCAATTTAAAGGTGTTCAAAAGAAATTAGCTGAAAATGGCATTAAACTTACAGCTTCTGAAGATTCATTAGTAAAAATGACCAACATGAGTTATGACCCACAGTATGGGGCTCGACCAGTTAAGAGAATGATTCATGATGAGATACTCAATAGATTATCCAAGGAGATTCTGGCAAGCAAAGTCGCCCAGGACTCGGAAATTGAGATTCAAGTTGAAGATGAACAATTCAAATTTAATAATGTTAAAGCATAAAAAAAGGGGAGCTAAATTAGCTCCCTTTTTTATATTTTACCTTTTAATACCATACCAGCCAACTTACCTTTGTTGACTTCTAGTATTCCTTTATCCATCATCCTGAGAATACCTGCTAGTAAATATTGACTAGGGTCTCTATCCTTTATATAAGGACAAAACTCCTCAAGGTCTGATTTTGTATAGATAAGCTTAATGCCTTTTTCTTTATACTGAAAACACCACTCACGCTTTTCGCATTCATCTGGTCGGTCATAACATTCATCTTCAGTCTCATGGTCTGGACAAAAAGATACTTCATACCCATAATAGGCAGACAATATATCATTGTAATTATCATCAGAAGTATAAATCGTAGCGTAATCTTCGTTAATTCCGATTGATTTGTTATTATCGCTCATATCTTAAAGTAATTTAGAACCAACCTTGTAACTGTTCTTGTCAACTGTAAGTTCTCCATTAAGGTCACTAACCATTATCATCACAGTACTTGTTACACCTTTTATTACAGATGGTTTAAGGTTCATTATAAACGGACATGTCTTTCCAACAAGGTCTTCCGACTTATGTGTTTTACCTAAATTGGTAAACGCTGTTTCAGACCCAAAAGAACTCTCATCTGTCAGAGTTCCTTCTGGCTCAAAGCTAACAGTCAACTTAAGTCCGTAACTATTTGGGATTTCTTCAGCTTTTGTGATATGTCCCATTCTTATTTCCAACTTCTTCTCTATTTCTAGGAACTCACTGAATTCTATTTTATCTTTCATCTTATTTTTTTAATCGAAACTAAGTTCTTTATTCCACACTTCAAAAGCTTTACATTGAGTAACAACTTCTTCCCAGTATTCTTCTTCCACAAGCTCGTTAAATGATTCAAATAACTCACCTGGTCCTTCAACACTTGCATATCTTGCATATTCCTCTTCTAAATTCTTAGGAGCAACATATATTGAATAGTAGTTTCCGTAGAAACTAAAAGATAACTCATACATTGTAGTTACCTCATTACCTTCTTCATCGTGGTCCCAGTTATTAGCTTCCACGAAATGAAGTGTTAGGTTTTCTGATAATTTCTTCTGTAAATTCATTATACTTTAATTTTACCTGAAACCATATCTTCACGAACTCTTTGAATCGCTTCTCCTAACCAGTTCGTACCTTTCCAAGTACTTCTATTCTGAGCAAGAGGGTCAGCTGCTTCCAATCCAATTCCCCAGATGGTATCAAACTTTGACGCTTCTACTAATGTTCTTTCTCCAGTAAACATAAGCTCTTCTCTCATGTCTTCATTTTGTGTAAACTTAGCTACATTAGCATCGTACACAATCTCTCTACAGTAAGCTTCCCAATGGTCTTTATCAAACCCTTTCACTTCTCTACCAAGCGCCTTTTGCTCTCTTGGCTTCTTTGTATTCATAATTTTTTCAGCAACTTCGTAATCGTTGAACATTAGAGCTTTTTTGTACATCATGTACTGCTCACAAGTGTTAAACTTAACTCCATCAATGATAAAATCTGATTTTGCCCATTGACTCATTGTTCCTCCCCAGAAAAACGCAAACTCTTCTTTTTTAATTATTTCTTCCATCTTTTTTGTTTTTATTTTTATAAACTGTAAAATATTTTATCATCACAAATATCGTCATCACCATCATCTGGTATTGTCAATATGCAATACATGTCAAAAAGTATATAGAAACTGTAGCCGTTTTCACAAGTTGCAGTTATAGATATAGCTTCTTTTTTTCTGTTAAATATACCCAAGTAAAAAGGTCTATATCCATATTTAAAAGATTCTACTTTAAACTTTTTGTTTTCACCAAACACATTTGCTTTAATGTATTTCATTGATGTATTATATACAATACTTCCATCCATATCAACAGAAGAGTGTATACAATCATCTGAATTCTCAATAGGGTCATAGACCGTTATAGAATTATACTCTCTGACGCTTGTGCAACTAACTAGTAGCAACAATATTAATGAGAACAATTTCTTCATTTTAGTTCTTCAACTCGTTAAACGTTGCTACGCCATCACTTATTGTAACAACTACTTTTATACCAAAGCTTCTTACACCTTCTTCAGTCTCTAGCTCATAATTTTTACCATCAAGTGGAAGACTAATGATGTTTCCCCCCCAAGTTCCAACGTATGAACCATCTGGCAAGACAACATCTTGCGGCACTTTCTCTCTGATTGCTATAATCTTATTTTCAGACATATTTTTATAATTTTTGTTTTAAAGCTCCTAACATTTCATAGAACTCATCTGTTTCATCATCCTCCATTCCCATTCTCATTTGAATAGGTTCCATGCTAGTTGGCATATCTTGAATGAAATCAATCATTGCACTAACCATTTCACGCTCAGAATTACTGATTGGAATCAAACTTGGTTCTTCTTCTTTTTCATCTAACACAAACTCAAGGTCATAGTTGAAACTATAGTCACCTTGACAGTAATAGCCACCATTGGCTACACCCATAAGATTATCATCATAATCATAAAGAAATATATCAAAGTCAACCATTGCACTCTTGGCAGAATCGTAACTACCAGTAGTGTGGTCGGCATAAATATACCACTCCTCAAACCCTTCGAGAACTTCACCGCCCAATTCAAACCCACCATCATAACCTGAATTATCATGTAAAAGCTGAATTTGACTTGACGTTAATTTAATTCCTTCACTCATTTTTCTTCTTTTTTAAAATAATCAATCAAGCTCCCAGCTTTATTTGCATATTTTTCTACGTTCTCGTAGTCTGGAATGCTTTCTTTAATTTCTACTACTTTTCTAACACCATAAACAGATAATCCAATTAATACTGAAACCATTAAGGATAATATCAAAACCGCTCTCTCAAGTCTCTTAACTCTATTTTCCATTTACTTCTTATTTTCGTGTAACTTACACATTTCGTCCCAATCAATTATAACTGGTTCATTTGTTCTATAATAATTATGATTAAGTACACTGCAGTTAATAAGCTTTGTCACCTTCTCATTTCCATCTGCATCTGGAATGTACTTATCGTCAATTCCATATCCTTCATGAATATGTCCAAAAGCACATATCTTTGGTCTAATATCAGCAATCCTCTTTGTAAGACTTGGACAACCCGCTCTTTTACCATCTCTTATACACTTGTCAAGGATTGTATTAGCAGGGGGGCCGTGTGTTACAATTATATCAACATCTTCTGGAATCTGGTCCCAATATCCAAATAGGTCTTCTGGAACCTTATTAAAAGCCCAGTTGTGAAACCAAGGTGTCGTTGGGCTTCCCCAAATCTTTATACCCTCAATAGTAACACTAGAATCCTCAAGATAAATAATACCCTCTGGTACTACATCTAAGTGACTGTCATCTTCAAGCTTATAATTCAAACTCTTAGGGTGCTTCTTATCAAACCAGTAATCGTGATTACCAGGAATGAATATCTTATGAGTAACTGGTTGTCTGTCATACCATTCGGTAAAACTTGTAACCTGAGTCCTAAGACCACTCATTGATATGTCTCCAGCACAAATCGCTATATCTGCCTCTGGCAAATCAAACTCATCGTGGAACCCGTGTGGGTCGCTAAAAAATACTATCTTCATGTTGTTCCAAATTCTTGTTCTTCTTCTTTTGCTAAGTACTTATATCCAGCACCTGGCTTAACTTTTTCAAGAGCTCTATAAGCGCTTGATGATACATGCATATACATTGGGTCTGCAAATAAACACATTATATTCAACATAGGCATTTGGTCCCACATGAATCTAAGCTGGTTGTACTCATAGTCAAAATCATGACCATTTCTAAGACCTCTAATAACAACGACATTATATCCTTCTGATTCTTTCAGTCTAACATACTCTGTCAAGAAACCAATGTAAAACTCTACATTTTTAGATGGGAGCTGTTGTTTAACAACCTTAGCTCTTTCCCCTCCAAGTTGCAACATCCACTTGTTAACATTTTTATCATTTTTTGCCCTTTCGGTAAGAGATGACTTATCTGGATTCATTCCAATTGCAATTATTACATTGCCCTTTCCAAATATCCTCTCAGATTTTTCCAGTATATTCTGATGTCCAACCGTAAATGGGTTGAACGAACCAGGATATATTGCAATTGTCTTTTTCATCTTATTTCTTACCTTTTCCAGCTCCTAAAAGGATACCATCAATACAACCATAAGCCTTAGCCTCTTTAGCAGTCATCCAATGGTCTCTGTCACAATCATCCCAAATAGTTTGGTATTCTTGTCCAGTGTGGTGAGCTATGATTTCATAAAGCTCTACTTTAAGTTTTTGAATCTCTTTAGCTGTGATTTCAATATCAGAAGCTTGACCTTGAGCCCCACCCAATGGTTGATGTTGCATGTATCTAGCGTGTGGTAATGAATATCTTTTTTTCTTTTCTCCTGCAACAGCAAGAACATAAGCCATTGATGCTGCGATACCTGTATTTACAGTTGCTATGTCTGAATTAACAAAATTCATAACATCATAAATCCCAAGACCAGCATAAACACTTCCTCCTGGAGAGTTAATGTAAATTGTAATATCTTCTTTTGAATTAACTGAGTCTAAAAACAATAGCTGCGCATTAATAACATTCGCTACTGTATCATCAATACCAGTTCCTAAGAATATGATTCTATCCATCATAAGCCTTGAAAACACATCCATTGCTACAGCATTCATTTGACGCTCTTCAATGATATTTGGAGTCATCGCTGAAGGGAAACCTCCTGGCAAATTACCAGCTATCGAAGTAGGGTTAAATTGACTGTTGTTAATAATTTTTGAATAATCGTCAAGAGTGGTACTTGTAACACCATGGTCTCTTGCGTATAATCTGAAATCCTTTTCTAAATTTTTCATTGTCTCTTATTTATTTGTTATTTATTTTACTCCTGTTGAACCGAATCCACCTTCACCTCTTTCAGTCTCTGTAAGCTCTGTTACGGCTTCAAATTCAACTCTCTCGTACTTTGCAAATACAAGTTGTCCAATTCTCTCTCCTGGCTCAACTATGAAATTAGAAGTTCCGTGATTAATTAATATCACTCCAATATCACCTCTATAATCGGCATCAATTGTTCCTGGAGAATTCAACACAGTGATTCCGTGTTTATATGCCAGACCGCTTCTTGGTCTTACTTGGCATTCGTACCCAGATGGTATTGCCAATTTAAGCCCTGTCTTGATTAAAGCTTTTTCTCCTGGCTCAAGAACTAATTTATCATCAAGATGTGCTCTAACATCCATTCCTGCTGAATTCTCTGTTTCGTACTGTGGTAAGTCGTTTTTCGACTCGTTAATTACTTCTACTTTCATCTGTTTCTGTTTTAATCTAAATTATAATCACTATGCTTCACATAAAATTTTGAAGCATCATATTTTTTTAAATCCAACCACTTATCAAATGGCATTTTGGACGTTTTTATTCCATTAACATTATTTTTATAGTCACTCTTATACTTATTTTCAGCAACTCTCATATCAACTAGAAAATCAATCTTAATGAAAGAAAATTCTTCTCTTTCTATTTCTGCTGCCTCTAAGTATTTATCTACTTCTGATTTAGCAATTCGCTGCCTAGTATCAATCATAACCCCCTGTTTTCTTCGATTACAAATTCCTCACCCTGAATAATCAGAGATGTTGAAGCCATTGTTGGACTTACTTTGTTTATTTTCTCAATAGTATCTTGCCCATGATGATATGTATACAAGTTATTAAATACTCCTAGTACTGGCAATAATAAATCAAAATGAGTGTGCGGATTCTGCTCGTGAACAAGAGATGTCATATCGTGAAATATAAATACATTCTCTGGCTTGTTATAAACAAAAGGATAATCTTCTGGTCTCATCAAATCTACAATTGGGATATTGATGTCGCCACTATATACTAACACAGCATAATCATCACCAATATCAAAATGAAATAATAATCCTGAATTAGGAAAACCATCAACTGGCCAGTGATGTGCAGAAGTATCAATCTTTGTAATACTAATAGATTCGTCCTCTATAAAAACATTCTCCGTGTTGATTGTATATTGCTCAACTGGATGCCCAGTTATATTAAGGTATCTTGTTAAATAAACAGCAACCTCTGGAGAACATTCAATGTTTGTTATAAGATTATGAATATAAAACCTTTCATAAATCAAAGTAGACAAACCACTAATGTGGTCTTCATGAGTATGTGTTATAAACACTCTATCAACCTTATCTACAAGACCTCTTTTTCTAAGTTTAGAATAAGAACTATATCCACAATCTATAAGCAAGTATTTACCGCCTCTAGTTTTTAACAAAGCACTCGCTGTACCTTCTTCAGTATCAAAAGCACCTCCTATACCTAGGAAGTTTATATCAACCAATGATTTACCATTACTGTTTAAAGCTGAATTAATACCCTTTTTGATTTCGAATTTAGACATAACTTTTTGTTTATGTTCCAAAATTAATGAGAATTTATCAAACTAACAAATATTTTACACCTTATCCACTAAAAATAATCCTAACTTCTTCATACCTAACTCTAAATCTTCTTTAAAATTTGAAAACATTACTTCATTTTCTGGATTTCCCTCTATTTTGTGAGTGCCATACATTTTGTTTATCATCTTACAATGCTCTACCATACCATTAAACAAAATGTTAGGTTGAAGATTTAAAAGAGACTTCATATACTTAAATTGAAGCTCTGTGTTGTTAAAAGATTCTGTTTTCATAGCTCGAACTCCAGCTGAAGTCAAACGAGCTAAGGTGTAAGATAAATACAACCCAGGAGAGTTTTTTGGATTTTTAAGCATCTTCATATCAATCTTCTTATCTTTAGTTGGCTCTATCTTCAATATAAACCCAGCAAGCACATTATATACAAGGTCCCAATCGTTATTAAACTGTTTAAGACTCTCTTCTATAAGGTCAGAAAAATAAATAACATTATCACCTCGACTCGCCATCTTTGCTCCGCTTATCTTAACAAGACCAAGACCAATATGGTTAGTTTTAGGATGAAACTTTTTTAAAGTTCCAAAATGACCATTTTGTTCATGACCAGTTAAATATAGAGTGGGGGAATTAAGAAATTCAGCAAGAGCCATGTCTTGATAGAAATAACTCGTTGAGCCATCACTTTTTATTCCTACAAGCTTTTCTTCCCCAGTGTCAAAAACCTTTGTACCTTCATATTTACCTTCTCCATCCTTTAATAACTCTCCAGTATATTTCATATCAGAAGCATAAAATATGTCGCTTACATCAAGCCCAAAGGTATCGCAATAGGTCTTATACATATTGAATGCGTCAGCGCTTTCAACAGAACCATCAAGAGTATCTCCTAATATTGATATAAAATTCTCTCCAACATCCATACATTGAAATGTTTTTGCGAGTATAAAGTTAGACATATGACCAACGTGCAGATGCTTGTTTAGATTTGGACTAAATCCATCTACATATTTATACTGACTAAATTTTTCAAAGCATTCTGAAATATCAAAATTCTTTGGAACCAGGATATTCGTATAAGGAGTGCCTTCCTCAATTCGGAAACCCCAAGAGTTCGCCCAATCAACTATTTTTTGTTCTGGTTTTCCATATACACAAAAACCAAACCCCATATTTGAGGGCATTGTTCGAATTTCATTTATATTAATCTTATTCATTTTTTCTTATCTATTTCGTGAATTGGTATTTCACCTAAATTTAACTTATCATTTTGTGCCATATTAAGTAAGTATTCAGAATGCTCTTTATACATACCTATACATCTTGTTACATATTGCTTAGGATATTCATAATCCTCTTCAAACCTTGGATAAAAATTAAAAGCTGTTCCTATTGTCATGTGAAGACCAAAATATGGTCTAGCTCTTAAACCGAGTTCTTCTCTTATAGAATGAAGCTCACCCCTATATTCATAAGGAACAGTTAACCACCAATCACAGTAATTACCTTTCCTGTTTTTTATTCCTAAGAAAGGGTCAACGTGAACTACAACATCTATTTTCTTACCATTCCATTTTTTCTTAACCTCTTCCCAGTTGTTATTTTTAATATCCGATGCTCTATCGTTGATAAATGTTACGTGAGCATTTCTGATGGGTTTTTGGAGTGGCAGGTTGAAATGCTTCTTTATAAACCAAGCATAATACTCAGTAATACCTTTTTCATTCCTACCAAGGTCTGGCTCAAGCATAACCATGGCGGTTTTCTTCCATTCTCCTTGCCTTGATTGTTTGCTAGTGATTTCCTTTGGGTCAAATAGAATGACCCCTGATATTTTAAATGTATTTTCCATTTTGTATAATATAAAAAAACTAATTTTTAATTCAAAAAAAAAGGGACTCGAAAACGAACCCCTTTTGGAAATACAGATAAAAAATATCAGACTTTCTTGTGGATTGTCCAAATACCTTTTTCGTCAGTATTAAAAGTAGTATAATCGTTTTCGTATTTCAATATAATCCCTGTCCTCAAAGTAAAGCTCATACTGAAACCTTCTCCTACAACTGTAAACTCAGCTTCATCTCCAACTGGAACGATTTTAATGTCGTTCACAATAGTTGTGTCACCTTCGAAAACCATAGTACCACCAATGTAGTCAGTTTTCTCAAAAATTATACAACTAAGACCAGCAATACGTCTTCCATTAGAAAGAGTTAATGTTGTATCATTTTCACACACCCTTGTCTCAAGTTCATAACCTGGTATATCATTTGAACCTACAAGATAAGGCACATAGCCATTGTCAACTGTAAATCCGCTTGTGCTATTCGGATAAAATACTGTGTATTTACCTTTTAAAGTATCGCTACTCTGTGCATCTAAGTTTACTGACAAAAAAGCCAGTGTTAGTAATAGTAATAAAGTTTTCATAATTAATTTAAGATTGCGTCAGCTTTTTCTTTAACAATTTTCATATCAGCATTCAAACCTTTGAATCCGCCCATGATTCTTCCGATGTGGTTTGCACCACCATCAACAAGCTCTTTAAGTTTAGCATCAATTTCAGCTTCAGTCATTTGCTTTGGAAGAATTGATTCAATGAAAGTAATTTCCATCTCAGTAAGAGAAGGGTTCTCATTGTGCTTCTTAATCATTTTTTTAAGCTCTTTTGTAACTTCCTCATCAGATATGTTCTTAGGGTCTTTAGACTCTCTTTCAATTTCTCCTTTGATAGTTCCGATTACATTCTTCAAATCAAGTTCCTTTGCCTTGTAAGCATCAGTGAACGCTGTTCTAATTTTTCCAATTAAAGTTGACATATTATTTATTATTTTAAGGCGAAGTTAAAACTAATTTATTTAACTTCAAAATTTATTTTTACTTATCATTCCAACAATGGCATCCAGACTCAGCATTATGGCAGGCTGGACACGTACTTAGAAAGATATTAATTATTTTTCTTCTTTGAGCTTCACTAAGCCCAGGCACTTCATCTTTTAATTTCCTAAGAAGAAAAGGATAGTCCCTTTTTACTTCTTCTAGCGTGATTTCACCCTCTGGCACTGATTGTTCAGCAATAGAGTCTTCAACCTCATCCCAAATAGCTAACTCACCATCATTCATGAACATAAGGTCTCTTTTGTCCAAGTCTTCTTTTAAGATGTGAGTCTTAAAGTATTTGAAGAACTTGTTAGCTGGAACTTTAAACAATGTATCATATTGTTCCTGCAAAGCATTCCCTTTTATTTCATAACGAGTCTGAACTGACATTCCAGCTCCGATACCCTTGTTTCTGTAAATTTTGAAGTGGGTCGGCATGTTAATATTCTCATCAGCAATTATCTTTGCAACATTTGCATTGGTGATAAACACCTTTCCATAAGCATCTCCGATGTCTCCATCAATTCTAATAACAAGCTCATCATGAGATATAAAAACAATA
>Ga0114918_10003771_pt1 | contig 13252 bp, 10 predicted proteins | sample LantaG_FD_87015 | JGI IMG/M metagenome (GOLD analysis project Ga0114918, IMG submission 87015) | Deep subsurface microbial communities from Baltic Sea to uncover new lineages of life (NeLLi) - Landsort_02402 metaG | ecosystem: Environmental > Aquatic > Marine > Oceanic > Sediment | place...
CTGCCCATGTCGCTGCCCATGTCGCCGCCCATGCCACCGCCGAGGTCAAGACCTCCGCCGCCACCCATAGCACCTTCAAGTCCTCCGCCACCCATGCCGCCATCGGCGCCGGCTCCGGGACCAGCCTCAGACATAGCTTCGATACGCTCATACCTTATCTGTTCAGCTTCGATGTCGGGATCAATGTCAAACTCTTCGAGGACTCTACGTCTGGATATGAGGCCCTTGTCATATAGTGAGATGAGAGACTGACGCTCCTTATCCATATCACGAAGATTCAGGGAGTTCCATTTTATCTTCGGAATGACGAATCTGGTATCTCCCCACTCGTCTTCCTTGACGAATCCACGCATTTTGGCCACTGGAAGGAAAATGTTGTCCTGAGCCCACTTGGCCAGCTCGTTACGCCAATGTTCAAGGCGCTGAATCATCACTTCGGCTCCGATTGCCGCTGATGCGTATACAGGACCTTCGGCATTGAGAAGTGCCTGATTAATTCCCAGACCGGCCAAAATTTCCTGATTGATGTATTCCCACTCAGTGCTGAGCTGAAGAACTTGAGATCCCGCTCCGACCCATTGAAGATCAAACGCATGATGTGTAACGATTACCAGGTTTGGATCGTTCGTAGTCGCCTGCAGCTGTTCCTGGACATTAGCTATGTCCATAGGGGAAGCTGGGCGCTCTTCGGTACCGACCTTGACGATTTTCACGGGAAGAATCATTCTTTCGGCTACGATCCATTGAGCTGTCATAAGCTTCGTCTTGTACGACAATATCGGGAAGAGACGACGTATCATGGATATTCCATATCGCCTATATCCTGACTCACCGTATCTCAGGTGACTAATAGACAGGTTGTCAAGGGGGATTGGTTGGCCAGCCATGACCATATCCCTGACATTCGGAGCGAGGCGAGCCGCTTCGGCTCCGCCTTTTTTGACAATGTCCCTAAGTTCGTCATCGGGTATGAGGGCGATTGCATTGTCGGGCAATATCGGATTGGTAAAAACCTCTACGAAGTCGGGATTCATTATCACGATACGCTTGAATGATCCACCTTCATGCTCGCAGGCAATGCCGTCAGCAAGCCATCCGGACCCCTTGCACTTGTCGCAATCCACTTCAAGAAACGGAAAGCAGTCACCGAGTAGGTGAACTTCGTGGTTTATCAGCCTGAACCAGCGAAGGATGTCCAATTTATCGCACAAGTCCTCAAAAAACTTCCTTACATGACGATCCTCACACTCGATCTCGAACCCGGAAGACATCGGAAATCTTGAATAGAAGTCAATCGCCGCAGCTACACGAGGCTCATTCTCATAGAAATACCTCGACCACATATATACCTCCCTTCTCTTCGACGGAATCTGCCAGTTGATGGGGGTGTATACAGGTGAGAAAAAAGACGGCTGACCGACAGATATGCCGGATGCAGTTGTGACTCTAGTGTGACTATGGTGAGAGCCGAAAGCCCCAGACACGCTAAGTGACGGGGGCAATTCGTACGGGACCTCACTGGCAGCCATGCCAGGTCCCCCTCCACTCGGAGGAGGAGGCATGACGCCCTGCTTCATTCTCTGGAATTCAGTCTCCAGATTTGCGGTGATCAGTGGAAAACTACTATTGGTGGTCATGTCAACCTTCAATGGTTAGGTATTAGCAGAGGCCGCAGTCAGTTCCGATCTGGTTCAGTTCATCCTCTGTCATGAGCTTGTCGTCCTTATGTCTCTTTTTACTGTCGTGGTCGCACGGGTGACCCTTATGACAGCGACAGCGAGGTTTTGCGGGTTCACTTTCTTTTTCTATGCCTGGCTCGTCAGAATCGTCAACAACGCCGGGAATTCCAGCATATTTACTGGCAAGATCTGTGTTTTTCTGTGCAATAGTTTCGAGAGACATAATGTTCTGAACAGGGACCCCCGTACTGCTGCTGATCTTGACAACTTCAGAATTGTCGAGACTACGTCCAGCCTGAACTATGGGTGAAATCATCGTAAAGGCCTTTGCCGTGGCATTTTCGATACTGGCATCTGAGGTGATGTCATATGTACTGCCAGGATCGCGTGCCTCCTGAAGTCTGCGTTCTATCGAGTACTGATGAGGTCGGGGTTTGCTCGTCCTGTGGCTCTCGTTAGTCCACATGGGATTGCCGCCGTCATCGTATGATGTCTCAATATTCTTACGCTTGTGAACGAGACGTTCGTCCTCGTCTGGAGATCCGTTCTCATACCATTCGAGACGTTCCTTCTGTGAAACTTCAATGTCTCCTGGCTCAACTACCTGAGTTTCGCCGTCATGATCAACCCTTTCGACACCAGCCGACTCAGGATGTGTTCTATTAGCTTTCTTCTTCATTTTCAATCCCTCTTTTCAATCCTTGTAAGAATTCCAAATCCATCTTCAAAAATAGCCATGAGAGATTCAACCGCACTGGTTGCATCCTCAAATCCGTCAGATGACGCGATGGACACTACAGCGTCCTTAACATCATCCTGAAGGTCTCCCCTGCCGGTAACGCTAAGAGCCAGCATAGATTTCGACAAAAAGTCTTCTGGACCCTTCATTATCTCCGAAAAGAGGTCATATTCGTTACGGAAGAAAGCTGCCATTGACTATGTGCTCCAGATCATTCAGTAGGATCTTGATTAATTTGTTCAAGATTTTTCTGCAGATTATCGAAAAACAGGTCGGTGACGGTATTGCCGACAGACGACTCAAGCTTTTCCCAGTCGTCAATTTCTGTCTCCCTAGTAATCTCGCATGCTCTCAACTGATTAAGCTCGGGGATCTGTTCTCCGGCCGTCCTGTCGGGAACTGGCGCGGAATCGGGGTCGGCAGCTATGGTCTCGCGGTACGATCCAGTAGAGCTATGGTTCTGAGACTGTGGAGATTCAACCATGCGGTAGCCGCCATCGGGAACGATCGTGTCATCCATTTCGGCTGACATACCTGATTCCCATGCGTCGGAATCGAATATTGAGGCATTCTTCCTGCTCTCGTTTCCTTCGCGAATGAGATCGACTGAACTCTTGCCCTCTGCCTGGGCGGATGTCTCGATCGCGTCGGGGTCGGCTATGGAGTTTTCTCCGTCACGGACGCCCTTGACAGGATTGAGATCGTACTCGTCACCTCCCCTGATCGGGACTACGCCTTCGACGTCTGGCCTGTAGTTCATTAACTGAGCTGCCTTGGAAGTTTCCCATGAGCCATCTTTAGCAAATGCATCTGGATCTGTCGACTGAGTCGGCATAATGTCAAAAATCTGTTCCGCGGCAGGTTCTGCGGCATCGGCAACGGCGGATAGTGTATCAACTACGCCCCTACTCGTTCTTATGGTATCGCTATCGACCTGGGCGACACTGTCGGAAGGTAGGCCGACTGCCTCTGCATACTCCACAAGTCCTCGCTTGACGCTTTCGGGGGTCTCTGACCCATAATAAAATGTTTCACCAGCCTGAGCACACCGTTCGATCTCGGCGCGTGCCTCTACGATCTTGTCCGCGGTGACGCTTTCGTTAACCTTCGACATGCGTTCGGCGTCCCCGTTGGTGAAGGGAGACATCATCCAGTCGCCCACTCCGCTATTGGTACCAAAAATTCTAGTCATGACACTCTCCTATTTCTTCATTGTTATTCTACAGCACTTTTCTCTTGACGCAAAAAAAACGGGACCTGGAACGGCTCGATCTGCGTTCAGGCCCCGTCAAATCATGGCGTCCCGATTACTTTTCGTAATCTTCAAGCATCCACTTGACATATTCAGCGTCGTATCCGAGATAGTCAACCCAATAAGTCTTGATCTGCTTCTTGTTTTCCGGAGAGACCGCGGCAAGCTTCGTGAATTTGCGGTTATCACCAGCTACGGAAGAGATACCACTGGCAGCTCCACAGTACTGACACTCTTCGCACTCTTCTGGAGCACCTGGAGTGATGGCAACGAGACCGTCTTCCTCTGCGATTTCCTCGATGATACCCTCACCAATTTCTTCACCAATTTCTTCACCAATTTCTTCGCCGTCAGCCAGGTCGGCCACTTCGGTCGCGTCTTCAGCGATGTCCTCGAGCTTTTCCTTGATCTCGGTAACGTCTTCGATGAGGTCTTTCACAACTTCATCCATCGTTTCGCCGTGATCACCCTCGATAGATTCGTCCTCGGGAGTCCCGGGGATGTCTTCTTCTTCGCTTTCGGTTTCTTCGTCGATAGAAACTTCGACGACATCCTCCTCTTCAGGGGATTCGCCGGGCTCTTCGATCTCGACATCGATAACGTCTGAGAACTGGGCGAGTTTGATGAGATCTTCATCGGAAATAGCGTCGACACCGATTTTAACTTTGGTTTCGCCTTTGCCTGCGATTTCAGGAACCCAATCATATTTCTTACTGCCAGAAGGCATAATAACACCACTCATATCAATAACCTCTTCTATTTGTTATGGCCATATTTGACCATAAATTGAACTTATTTTGCGGACATAGTCCAAGTCTTACTTCTCAAGTTTCATTATTTATGCTCAAGATCCCTTTTTTTATATTGTACAACGCCATCAGCACTCCGCCACGTCTCCTTGATCCGTACCCACGACCAAGAGATCTCCATCTGACGAAACTGAATTGCCGAAATAGATTTAATTATCGATATTTAGACAGAACTGCTAGAGCTAGAGCCACTTGAAGAGCTACTTGAGTTGGATGAGCTTGAGCTCGTTGGCGACGGCACATCCACACCGTCCGTAATGCAGACGATGTCATACCCGCGCCAGTTGCTCCACGCGGAGGATGAGGAATTATACATTCTCACCGACAGGTCATGGTCAGTCAGAAACATAGCCACAGGATCGCCGGTAATGGCGTCGTACGACACATCACACACACACCTTGGCGTTACCGCCGAGAAATCAGAGAAGGGGAATACGGAGCTGTTCATCATGTCCCACTCGCCGCCTTCGTTACAATAAGACACGGCCTGCCTCCACACTCCAGCGTGGTTCACTACAGAAGTTATGAACACCTGACTCCCGTCAGTGGCGATCGCATTCACGGTGCCCGAATTCATCGATATCAGCGGAAATGGAGTTTCATTGGTCGACGAAAAGCTGTTAAAATAGGCGAAAGACTCGCTTTTCCTGAGGATGAATACGAATGGGGCGTGACGCCAAAAAGTAAATGTACCACCATTGAACTGATCCACCGTCAGGGACTGCTTGAGATACCCTCCCGCTGTCCATACGGCCGAAACCAATATGTCATCGCCATACGGCACGGCATCTACCAGCCTGAAATCTTCCAGTCGGGAAATTTCAGTGACCAAAAATCTAGACATGGACTTAACCACAAGATCTCCCGCCTCATCAGACAGGGCGGTGACATTATTATCTTCGCCGACAATAGGTATGAATTTCCCAGAGACGACATTAGGCACGGAAGTCTCATGATAGGAAAGAGCGGACCAGTCGGGTCGTTTCATCATGACATATGGGGAATTTATCTTCGGGTCCCCATAGATGAAATCACGGGGATCATTACCGATTACGGAAACGACAGGGTGTCCGCTGAGATCCTCGGCAACATGAGGGGCGTCGTGAGCAAATAACCTAGCCTCACTGGACAGTTCTGATATAAGTGGCACATCCTCGCTACTGACAATGCGGTTACCCTGATAGGTGACGGAACCGTTACCATTAATGGCAACGATGTGCATCCACTGGCCAATCGTTATGCCGAACTTCGTAACATCATCCCCAAAAGACGACAGGGACATGTCGGTTCCGTTGCACGGGTAGGTTATCATGATACGTCAAATACCCATTGGTACGACATTCTGCCTTCCCCCATGGAGGTGGCGTTCATCTTCACATTGAGATACACATACTCCGACACCTTGTTGCTTCTTCCTCCTACAGTGACGGGGAGTGTTTCTCCCGCGAAAAATCTAGACAGACTTCTTCTGGGGACAAAGTCGACATCGTGTTCTATTCCCACATTGCCATTGGCAGCGGAGCCATCACTATCGATACCTGTGGGGCTGTCGTTCACGGGGACATTATCAGAGGCTACCACTTGAAGCCTTACATTAGATATCGCGGACACATCCTCGACCACCAAGTCGATTACTTTTACCACGCTTGCCTTGCCAATCGGGACATAGCCAAATTTCAGTTCAGATATATTTCCGATCACCCTTCCTGTCGAGGGATTGTATTCTCTTGTTGTTGCTGTTGCCATATCAAACTCCTTGATTATATAATAGTTACGATACTCATTAAATTCGAAACCATCTTCCCTATGGAGGTGGGCCTACGGATGAGCTGCTAGAACTGGGGCTGCTGCTGGAACTAGAGCCTGAGCTACTAGAACTTGACGGCAGCGACAGCGGATCACACGAAATGACTGACAGTGTCGGATCAGGTAATATGCCAAAATATCCATCCCAACCCAAAAGAGGGGGATGTATAGATGTAGAGACGACATAATAAAAAACGTCGTTAAGATCGTCGGCACCAAGTGCCGTACCTATGACCCACATACCACCAGCGGGGTCCCAAAAAATATACCATGACCCCTTATTATAATACGATCGTGACCCATACATCCCTTCTCTGCAATAGATACCGTTCGCCGACGCGGTCCCCGCTCCCAAAACTTCATAACTTTCCCATGCTGAGCGTACCCTCCACAGTATATACATTTCAGAATCACTCAAAAATGGAAGCGGGGAGGAGTACACCACGACCGTGTCGGATTCCTTGTCAAACACACTAATAGATGGAGAGTCTATTTCATATGTGCCGTCAAGAATGGAAAAGTTACCGCTATGAGCACTGTTGCCGCTATCTGAATAATTGTGCAAGTATGGAGATCCGGTATCCGGCTCGTCAAGATTCACATTGCCATCATAAAAATAGTCAGACAGAGAAGGGCTCGTTCCCGTTATCACCTGAATATTATAGTCAAATACGTATGTGTCATGTGGTATGGAGATTATTTCCTGAGGATAGTAGTATGCAGTTAGCTCGGTATACTTTTCTTCTGGGAAATGGATCTTGGAATACCAGATAGTGGATCCAGTATCCCACTTTGCACGGGTCCGAACGACTATAGGTGCCGTTATGTCAATGGGGTTCGTCATAAGATATACAGAATTTCCTGACATAAGACCGTCAATGCCTCCCTGTGGCAGGATGACAATATCCTCACCATCATAATACCTAAATCCAGCATGATTCACAGAGCTATCACGAAAGGAAGTGCCGACATACACCTCAAACGAAGCATCTTTGCCCACGGGCCACGACATTGACGCCGTGGGAAGCTCTATGAGCTGATTCGATTCGGATAGCGTGCCGGTATTGGCCGCAAGTGACTTGACGACATACGTCTGCATTCCATTAAAGTCACCTATGCTGTCAAGTACATCACTGGCATACCATCTCGGTCTCCAATAAATCATTACGGGATAGTATGGGTCAACATCAACGTTCGAGATGACAATATGGATCATTCGCCCTGAATACGAAGATGGAAGCCCAGCAGTCGGATAGTAATAGACATTGTCTGACTCAACGAAGAATCCGCTATGCTCGTCAGATAGGCGTCGAGAACTAACAAGAGAGTCATTTATAACATTACCCGACACAGCCTTACTGTCAGAAGAGATTACGATGTCGAAATGCACCCTGTCGACCCCGGGCGGGAATTCAGGAATTAACGCAGCGAACGAAACGACTATGCCGTTGTGAGACGATGGTAGGACCGAAGCAGCCACGAAGTCGTCTGTCAGATCCCATCTTTTCGGCAAGATGCCGAAGTGGACCGCCTTCGAGTCAAGGGCTGTCACCCTCAAATCACCTTTGTATTGATCTATTTTAGCATCAGATATTTTTATCAGATCGGCCATCTACTTTCCTTCCCCTCATCTTCAAGGGCACATCTGGCAGCCTTGAATTTTACCTTGGCGGTCATTATGCATCCGCACACATCACACATACCACTCTCTTCATTAAAAAGGTCACATTTCCTGCATGCCTCGATGCGTGCCTCGGCCATCTTTGTGCTCGAAAAAACACCACGCCGGGATCTCAGGATAACTCTCGTGAAAGTCCTGAACAGGCTCTTCACTCTCCTGATTATAACAAAATTGACTAAATGAATTATTTTACGGAACATAACTTGACGAGCTCGAAGATGAGCTGCTGCTGGAACTGGACGACTCGCCTACATAGTGAGTTACAGGGTCAGATGTCTCTCCGACCCGAACATACCTTCTGTTGAATAGCCATATATCGTTTTCCGCCGTGGATGGGACAACAATATTTCCGTCCCATTCCTCGATGCCGAGCTCTGACGCCACATCCTCTATCGGACATGCCACGCCGACGATGCCGTCGGCATCTCCAGCAAAGTTAAGACCGATTATAAAATGGCGCCCGCCGATATTGGCAAGAACGGACGATCCTGAATCACCGCTGTTCGTCATTCTCGAAGCGGCCGTATAAAGTATCTGGTTCGTGAATGTTGCGGAATTCTGGATACCGCCCTCCCCCCTGCTGTAGTCAACACGGACTGTGGCATTCTTATCTAATACGGTAGTCACCGGAGGGGGAATTATCCCTGTTGTCCTGCCGCTCTTAATAACTTCCTGACCGAGTGCGTAGTCCGTCTTTAACGCAAACGGATATGGCCTCAACTCATTTACCTCAAGAACGCTGAACCATGACTCGTGCACGGCTATTGAAACGACTGCGGCATCAACAGCATTGTCCGCACCTCCGAATTTCATAGCCTTCGCACGCTTAACTAGTCCAAAAATGTTTTCTGAGCTACCGCCGTCGCCAAGTGAGGGCTGAAGCATCTTTCCGCCAACGACGCTGGGAAGTCCGTATGTGGGGATGTAATGGGCCTTATCATACTGCAGGCCAACACAGTGATTATTAGTCAGGGCTACGAGCCTCTGATCTGTAGAGTCCCTTACAACAGCACCGAGGGTGCACGAACCGCCATACCATTCGCCAATACTAATACCACCGACAAGCGGGCGGTATTTTTCATCATGGGGAGGGCATGGGTTTGGGGTGGCTCCGACGCAAGTGCCCATAGAATGTATTTTCGGAAAAACAATTATATCCGTCGGAACGCCACCGATAAACTCTGGTATCAGATCATCGTTCTTAAGGTCTCCTACGTTCATTTTCGACTCGACACCGACAATAATGCACGGCATACCGGTATCCTTGCCGTTGACGTATTTGGTCCCGGCGAAGGCAACCGTCACATTGGGCTTATTCACGTATTCATGAACATGCTTATTGACGCAAAAACTCTCATGACTGTCATATTTTTTGTGCATTGCTATATTATACTCCAACATGTTACCATCCATAAGCCTCATACTCCATCTGTACTACTGCTTGAAGAGCTCAAACTACTTGAACTCGAAGAACTGCTGGAAGAAGTGGCGGGGAAGTATTTATCCGTTAAAAGTTGTTCTATCGTTGCACGGTCGCCATCTGAATCTGCGACTGATCTGAATGAAGTATACTCAAATTCCCCCACCATATCCCCTCCTGCGTTAGTTGCAGAACATATACTAAAGTCATCGCCTGAATAGGCTTCTGAAACTGCCGCGCTTATCCATAGAGCTCCGTCAACGTAAACCTTTGTTGACGGCACTGTGTGGTCGTAGACAACAGTAATAATGTACTTCGTGCCTGGAGTGTATGTCAGGGCACTCGAATAATCGGCGGAATTATGAACCAATCTCAAAACCCCGCTAGCCATGAAATTTATGCCTAGGTATGTACCTGTAGCCAAGAACCCCTGAGACCATATATAGCCAAAGTGCAGTGATGCCGGCCTTACGACCGAGTATGACGTGAAGCTTCCAGACGTTATGAGCTTGGCTCCGAGAGCCATGCCATCTCCGCCGTCGGCTATCAGTTTGTTGTCAGATGGATCGAACAGCATCTGTTTTGTTGTCGTGGTTTGTGTGACATCATTCTCTTTTCCACTTGTATCAGGAAGGATTGGAGTAGCTGCTGGAGCTTGTGGAGCACTGTCTAGTATTGTTGTTGAGGCGGCAGTTCCTACAAAGTCTAGAGCTAAGACGGTGTACTCGTCAGGTACGATTGGGTCTGTACGGAGTGGTGGAGTGAATGCTGAGGTATAATCCCTATCAGTTCCAATTGATACTTTCACTCTAGACAAACTTCCGTTAGACATATGCGATACGCTATTGACTATTCCACCTATACCAAGTGTTGCAAATGAATTTGTGATTGTGCCACTATATGACGCAGTGGATACTATTGTCCCATCCACAGAAAGATATAAATTATTTGATATATCCCTACATATGGCTACATGATACCAAGTATCTGCTAAATATACAGCAGGAGTATACATTCCTATTGGATATGTACTAAATGCAGTTACATAATAGAACTGTATGTATGTTTCAGACATAGACAGGAAGTAGGTCGGCATAGTAACTCCAGCTTGGCTACTATTAGAATTTGATCCAATAACATGAACCCATCCACCTGCATTAAACTTAACGTATCCTTCAAACACAAATGATCCTGCAATATCAAAATCGCCATTGTCAACAACCGTCAAATAATCGCCTGTTCCATCGAACACGCATGATCCATTACCATCTAATTGAGCATCGCCGTTAGCTGTAACTTCATGTCGTCCTGAAGCATAAGCAGGCTTTGCACTGTCGAGGATGCGGGTCTTGGTCTGTCCAGCAGGGCCATCGAAGTCGAGGGCGAGGACTGAGGTTGTATTATTGACAATTTCAAGCTCACCTATACTTCCACTAAATGGAAAACCATATGATCCATTGTAAGCTGTACCGATAAAAATACCGCCCGTTGTGGGAGCTGGAGTGCTTGCGAAAACTACACTGTCTTCTGAAACAGTGTCTATTTTCAATGTCCATGTGGTACCTATCCGTATTAATTCAACAAGATGTTCCGCACCATCATTAATAGTGGTAGTACCTGTAAGAGCGGCACTGGAACCTGTATCTGAAATCCTAACATCAATTTTATTGGCTGCTGAATCATTAATAATAAATCGGATGGCCGCATCTGTAGCTTCCGATCCAGACTCCGTTCCGAGTTGGAAAACACAGTCCGTTTCAGTCGATGTTGTTTTCAGCTTAAAAGATATTGAGCAATCCCCATTAAAGGTCCAGTCTGGTGAATCTTGAATCGTGAGATAATCACCTGTACCATCAAACACACACTTTCCTGTACCATCTAACTGTGCATCTCCAACAGGAGTGATATTATGCTGACTAGGGCTTGAATCCTTCCATCCTTCCGCACCTGCAAAGTCGAGAGCTAGGACGGTATACTCGTCTACTGTGATTGGGTCTGTGCGGAGTGGCGGGGTGAAATTATCAGGTGAACTTGATTTATAAAAATGAGTCTGCCATAACTCCCCCTCAAAATTATCATCACCAACACCATCCCAACCATGTCCCATATATAGAGAGCTGACAAAATAAGGGAGAGGGAGATTCAAGGCTGTTGTTTCTGTTAGCGGAACAGAGATACCATCTATGAATATCTTAAAAGTACCACTGTTTACAACTACTCTAATATGATAATCAGTATTTATTGCTATATGAGAGCTCGTTGTCTTATAACTAGCATAGCTTGTATTATTGTATCTGTAACTAAAATGTATCTTTCCACCATCTTCTATTCTTAGAAAGGTATGGTTGGTTATATTGCCTAAATCCATAGTCATGAAAGCTCCAGTCAAGATGTTGGAATTTAGATATGTTTCATAGGTCCAATCACTAGATAACATAGACCAATCAGTAGATGCTGGCACGGAGATATAGCTAGAAGACCCCGGCAACACCAGTTTTCCATTACCATCTAGCTGAGCATTACCATTCGCCGTAACAATATGTCGACTCGCGTTCTCGCCTTCATAGATTGCAGCGTAGAGGATTTCCGGCGAGGTGGTACTGGAACTACTTGACGATTCGCTGCTTAGCGAGCTTGAGCTACTGCTTAGCGAGCTTGAACTATTGCTAGACGATGAATCCGAACTACTCGACAGGCTGCTCGAGCTACTGCTTAGCGAGCTTGAGCTATTGCTAGACGATGAATCCGAACTACTCGATAGGCTGCTCGAGCTACTGCTTAGCGAGCTTGAGCTACTACCTGAAGAGCTCGACGATGATTTTTTCAGCTCTATCATACCGTCTTCGTATACAGATCGGTAATAGGCCATGAAATACTCGCCGGACAGCTCAGTACCATCTGAAGATACCATTACAAGTTCAGTCTCGACTCCCTCCTCAACCTCGCCGTCAGTGTCGAAAACAGAGATCACTTCCCATCCCGACCCGACATCGTCCACAAAAATGGTATTGAGCATAGATATCGGCTCTGAAAGAAAAGATTCCGAAAACATATCGTGCAGCTTGCCGTCTTCAGTCCATAGGGGCACTCCCTTAATGTCCGGAAAGCCAATATCATCGACGGAGAATGGGGATATGCTCTGCAATATGTCTATCGCTCCGGCCTCTCTGAAATCTTCAACTACGAGACCGCCGCCGGCAGAGACATATGAAAGGAGATTTGCTCGAACGAGCGGTGAAGAGGATGAGTATCCGCTGACAATAATACAGTCGAAGCGTGACAGGTTGCTATCGACAGACAGAAAATCAATATCCTCTCTCGTGACGCTAACCATGTCAAGACGATCAATGGTGGGAACGACACCGTCGACCCCCATGATCGGAACATGGCACACCTCTATGACATCCGTTGCCTGCATTCCCGATAACCACTCTACAATGCGTCGGGCGAACTGCGGGGAGATGGCGCCACCGTCAGCGTTACGCCACCCGAGTCGGCCGGCATACGCCAGAACACGTCCTGCGCCGTAGTCTGCAGAAGCTAGTGCTACATACCTCATGTAAGTCCCTCGACATTTATCTGTACATCATCATCGGAGCTAAATTCCAGCGCGAACTCGTGAACGGTCGGAAAATTAACCGTGTCGAACGAAGTCATCTTTATGCCCGCACGCATCCTATTACCGAACGAATTCGGAATAGTCACCATTTCACCCAAGTTAAGAGCCTTATAGTCAGCCCAGTCAACAGAGTCGCCAGGACCAACACCAAATGAAATCTCGGTACGAACAGGCAAGGTGCGACTCGCAGTGAGTATCACTTCATCAAATCCGTCAGAATCTATCTTAATCCTGTTGGTGAAGAAGA
>Ga0114918_10003773_pt1 | contig 13250 bp, 14 predicted proteins | sample LantaG_FD_87015 | JGI IMG/M metagenome (GOLD analysis project Ga0114918, IMG submission 87015) | Deep subsurface microbial communities from Baltic Sea to uncover new lineages of life (NeLLi) - Landsort_02402 metaG | ecosystem: Environmental > Aquatic > Marine > Oceanic > Sediment | place...
CTCACCGAAACCAGTGAGGCGATGGTATACGCCGCCATGACTCGCGTAATGCTCAGACGCCTGGGGCGTCCCCAGGCTGCCAGCCCATAGGATTTTTCAGACATGCTCTAAGAGGCCAGTTTGTCCAGTAGGGGCGAAGCATCCCACTAGCGGGCGACCCTTCAGCAAGGTACTGTACCGGGAATGTGTAGCCCCTGCTCTGGCGCAGACCCCCTTGACAAGAATTAAGTTATATGTTATGATTATTCATAGATGACTTAATATTCTTCAGGAGGATGCAATGTACCCCGTCCCAACCGAATGTCCCATCTGCCACGATGACCTGCTGGTCGCCCGGCTGGTCTGCCGCAACTGCGGCACTGCCCTGGAGGGTCGCTTCACCATGGGGCGGCTCTTCCAACTCACGCCCGACCAACTCCACTTCGTGGAGGTCTTCCTCCGCTGTGAGGGCAAGATCAACCGCGTGCAGGAGGAACTGGGCCTTTCCTACCCCACCGTCCGCAGCCGCCTGGAAGAGATCATCCGCGCTCTGGGCTACGAAGTGGGTGAGGAGCAGGAGGCCAAAGACGAGCGCCGCCAGGAAGTCCTGGAACGGCTGGCCCGCCGGGAGATCTCCTCGGAAGAGGCATTTCGGCTTCTGTAAGAGGATCAACCGCAAGAGAATTCGTGGGAGGAGGCGTCAAATGTCCGTACAAGTGCTCAGGATTCGTTTCCCCGGTCTGTTGGTGGCTGTCTCCGTGGAGCGGCCTCACCGTCGAAAGAGGGAGTGCCCCCCAGGAAGTGCTTCCGCACGGGCAGAGCACGACTACGTGGCCCGACGCTTTCCCTCTATTGCAGGGATAGAGCCCAACTTGATGAAGTTGCAAGCGTAGGAGGAGTAAGAATGCTCGAACAGACTATTGAAACATCGGCGACTCCCCACGTCACCGTCACCGAGTGCATAGGCAACCTGGTGGTGCGGGGGTCGGAGGAGCGGCGGATTACCATTCAAGTGCAGGGTGGGGCCGACGACGCGACCGTGGAACGAGAGGGGGAGACCTTTACGCTTGCATCCCGCGCCGGCTGCCGCCTCACCTGCCCCCCGAACACGACCCTCACCGTCGGCGTTGTGCGGGGGAATCTGAAGATCAAGGGAGTGGAGGGGCCGGTCGCCATCGGCAGCGCCTACGGCAACGTGAACCTGCGTGCCATCGGCCCCACCGCCCTGGAGCAGACCTTTGGTAATCTGAGCGCCCGCCAGGTGGCAGGGAACCTGCACGTGCAGACCACGAGGGGGAACGCGCGGATCGGCCAGGTGGAAGGCTCTCTCTCCCTGAGCCAGGTGGGCGGCAATCTTATCGCCGAGGGGCTTCAGGGTGGGGTAGCAGCGGAACGGGTCGAGGGGAACGCCCGGCTGGGGCCGCCTTTCTTCCCCGGCCAGACCTACCAACTAAGCGCTGACGGCAACCTGACAGTTCTCCTCCCTGCCGACGCCAGTCTCCGCCTGACCCTTCGCGCTGGTGGCGGGGTTCGCTCTACCTTCCCTGGCCTGACCCTGGAGGAGGCGGAGGGGGAGACGAGGGGCATCCTGGGGGCCGGTGAGGCCAACCTGACGGCGCAGGTTGACGGGCGTGCATACCTGCGGCCTTTAGGGCCGAAAGGAGCGCCTGCCGGGCATCTGGATTTCGATTTCACGGCTGACCTGGAAGGGTTGGGTGCACAGATCGAAACCCATATCGCCGAGGTGATGGCGGACGTGGAAGCCAGCCTGGAGGAGAGCCTGGGCCGCATTGATGACCAGAGGCTTCGCCAGCGGGTGGAGCAAGCGACGGAAAAGGCTCACCGGAAGGCGGAGCGTGCGGCGGAACAGGCCCGCCGTGAGGCGGAGCGTGCGGCGGAGCGGGCTCGCCTGCGCGCGGAGCGAGCCGAGCGGCGCTGGCGGCGGGCCAGTGGCCGACGGCCTCGCCCCAAGTGGGAGCCGGCAACGGAGGAGGAGCGCATGCGGGTGCTGCGCCTGGTGGAGGAGGGGAAAATCATGCCCGAACAGGCAGCCGACCTGCTGGCTGCGCTGGAGGGGCGATGATGGGCATAGAACGCGCAGAACAGCATCGACCCAAATGGCAGATCCCGTTTTTCACCATCTGGACCGGACAGCAGTTTTCGTTGATCGGCAGCAGCGTCTTGCAGTTCGCGCTGGTGTGGTGGCTCACCCAACTGACTGGTTCGGCGACCGTGCTGGCGACGGCGACGATGATGTGGGTGATCCCCCAGGTTTTCCTGGGGCCTTTCGCGGGCGCGCTGGTGGACCGCTGGAACCGGCGCGTGGTGATGATCGTGGCGGACAGCCTGGTCGCGCTCGTGGCGTTGTGGCTGGCGTATCTATTCTGGACCGATACCATGCAGGTCTGGCACGTATACGCAGGTCTGCTGGTGCGCGCGATTGGAGGCCTCTTTCACTGGCCGGCGATGCAGGCCTCGACCTCATTGATGGTGCCCGGTGAGCACCTGACGCGCGTGGCGGGCCTCAACCAGACGATGCAAGGTGCGCTGAATATGATTGGGCCACCGCTGGGCGCGATGTTACTGGCGGTACTCCCGTTCGAAGGTATCATGCTTATGGATGTGGGTACAGCGATGCTCGCCATTTTGCCGCTGTTCTTCGTAATTATTCCGCAGCCGCAGCGTTCTTCGATCGGGACGGTGGGAGGTGGGAAAAAGCCGTCGGTCTGGTTGGACCTGCGCGAGGGGTTGCGCTACGTCTGGGGCTGGCCGGGGCTGCTGGCGGTCTTGATCATGGCGACGATCATCAATTTCGTGGTGAATCCGGCCTTTTCGCTGATGCCGTTGTTGGTGACGGAACATTTCAAGGGTGATGCCTTGCAGTTGGGCTGGCTGGAGTCGAGTTGGGGGGTTGGCCTCGTGCTGGGCGGATTGCTCTTGAGCGCGTGGGGCGGGTTTCGGCGGCGCGTCTACACCTCGTTGGCGAGCCTGGTGCTGGAGGGTCTGGGTATCATGCTGCTTGGCCTGACGCCAGCGAACGCATTCTGGCTGGCGGTGGCCAGCATGTTCGTAGCGGGCTCTATGAATGCGCTCGTCAATGGGCCGCTGTTTGCACTGCTTCAGGCGACGGTTGCTCCAGAGATGCAGGGGCGCGTGTTCACAGTGGTGGCGAGTATGTCTTCGGCTGCGTGGCCTCTGAGTCTGGCGGTCGCCGGCCCGGTTGCCGACGCGATTGGCCTGCGCCCGTGGTACGTGGTGGGCGGCATCGTTTGCGTGTTCATGGGGGTGGGCGCCTGCTTTGTGCCAGTGATTGTGAATATAGAACAGAATCATAATGGACACGGCGTCCAGAGAGAGGCATGGGGAGAAGCCGGTGTAAGTTCCAGCGGGGCGGCAGAGTGATGTCTCTCTACAGGCCACTAGAGCGCGTTTGCAATATTTACGACGAATACCCCCGGCAGTTCTGGATCCTCGTACTAGCAGGCTGTCGGAGTGAACGTTTGTTCTGCAAAAACGCTCCACTTTTGCCTATTATTGGGCCTACAACCTGTCAGAGAATGCGATTTTTGAGCGAAAACGCCTTGTCCGGGCCTGTATTTGGCTAAAAACAAGGCTCAGAGCATCACTTGGACCTCAAAAATGGGCCGAAGATGGAACGCCGAATTTCTCTCCGACAGGCTGCTAGGCACGTTCATTGATCGGATCGGTGGGGCGGTTATGTTCCCCTTCTTCACGCTCTACATCACGCGGAAGTTCGGCGTGGGCATGACGGAGGTAGGCGTGATCTTTGGTCTCTTCTTTGTCTCGGCCTACGTCTTCTTCCTGGTGGCGATGGTCATCATCACCATCGGCGAGATGCTGACTGCCCCGACCTCTCAGGCGCTGGTGGCCCGGTTTGCGCCCGAGGACATGCGGGGGCGGTACATGGCGGTCTTCGGGTTCAATTGGGTGATCCCGTCAATTATAGGCCCGCTTCTGGCCGGGCTGATCATGGACAACGGTGACCCGCGCTGGGTCTGGTATGCCGCCGGGCTGGTGGGGCTGGTGGCCGCCGGGGCCTTCGCTCTGCTGCAGCGCCGGGTTGGGCGGGTCACTGAGGTTATGGCTTTCGCCCGGCGTGGGAAAGTGCGGAGCCCGGCGAGCGAGTGAACGACAACTTGCTAGACTTTGGTAGGAGGGCCTATGGAGGGACGGTTGCGGATATTGGAATTGATCGAGGCGGGAGAGATCAGCGTCGAGGAAGGGGCGCGGCGACTGGAGGCGCTGGCAGAGGGCGTCGAGGCCCCGGATACCCCTCTCGCCCGCCCGGCCGTGGTGCGGCATCTGTGGCAGGCCGTGTTCTGGACAGGGGCCGGTCTGGTGGTAGGCGGCGGGCTGCTAGTGCAGGCCGTCTACACTCAGGCGGTCTCCGCCGGGTGGTTGACCTGGGGCTGGGTTCTCTTCGCCCTGGGCGTGCTGGGGGTGGCGCTGGGCTGGTGGCTGCGGCGTGCTCGCTGGCTCTCGCTGCGGGTGCGGCAGCCTGATGGCCCCAACATCTCCTTTGCCCTCCCACTGCCGCTGGGACCCGTCGCCTGGGTGCTGCGTATCGCCCGTCCCTCCGTCCCGCAACTGCGGGAGATGGGGGTGGACGAATTGATCCTGGCGATGCGGGAAGAGGTGCGAGACGGGCGCCCCGTCATAGTCGAAGTAGACGAGGGAGAGAGCGGAGATCAGGTGCAGATTTATTTCGGTTAGGAGGTGGAGCATGACAACGACAGGCGAAGAACGACTGAAGATACTCCAGATGCTGGAGGAGGGGAAGGTCACGGCGGATGAGGCGGCCACCCTGCTGCGAGCGCTGGAAGGGGGGCGGCGCGCTACACCGGCAGCGCCAGCGCAGGCTGGGAGGAAACAGTACCTCCGCATCCAGGTGACCGACCTGGCCTCAGGGTCGGCGAAGGTGAACGTGACCGTTCCGATGGGCCTGGTGAGCGCGGGATTGCACATGGCAGAGCGGTTTGCCCCGGAGCTCGAGGGCTTCGACATGCAGGAACTGGAGGAGTTGCTCGCCAGCGGCACGATCGGCAAGATCGTGGAGGTAATGGACGAGGAGGACAACGAACGGGTGGAAATCTATGTGGAGTAAGTTGTAAGCACCAAAGAATGTGCTAAAATACACTCCTGGAGGTGTCGGATGGCTACGGTGGAAGAACGGATGCAGATCCTGAAGATGATTGAGAGCGGCCAGGTCACTGCCGGGGAGGGGGCCCAACTGCTGGAAGCCTTGAAAGGAGAGGGTCGCCGGGAAGAGGAACGCTGGCCGGACAGCCGGGGGAGGGAGCCGCGCCGGCTTCGCATTCGCGTGACCGATCTGGAGACGGGTCGCCGCAAGGTCAACATCAACCTGCCCTGGAGCCTGGTCAACGTGGGCACCAAGATGGGGGCTCACTTCGCACCCGCAGAGATCAACCTGGAAGAGGTCATGGAAGCCGTCCACTCCGGCGCCGAAGGGAAGATCGTGGACGTGGAGGACGTAGAGGACAACGAGCGGGTGGAAATCTTCGTGGAGTGATTCGAACCGGCCGGCCGTGTCTAAGAGAGGCCAGGATGTTGAGACTTCGGAAGTCTCCGAGACTTCCGAAGTCTATTTCAAGCGGCGGAGAACCATAAGGGTCAGGTCGTCGGAGGGAGGAGTGTCGCCGGCGAAGGCGATCACCGAATCGTCAATGGCGTCCAGCATCGCCTGGGCCGAACTGTTGTCAGCAGCCTGAATGGTTGTCCGCAGACGCTCTTCGCCATAGATCTCATCCTGTGGAGAAAAAGCCTCGGTGACGCCGTCGGTATAGAGAATCAAGTGGTCACCTGGCTCCAGAGAGACGCTCCGCTCCTCCACGCGAGTTCCCTCCACCACGCCAAGCGCCATTCCCCCTGTGCCGAATCGTTTCAGTTCCCCCGTGCGAGACCGCAGCAACAGCGGCGGGTTGTGCCCGGCGTTGGCGTAGGCCAGACCACCCGTCTCCAACGACAGAACTGCGTAAACGGCGGTGACGAACATGCCGTGTTGGGCGTCGGGTACCAGCAAATCATTGACGCGAGCCAGTGCAGCGGCGGGCGAAACTTCTTCCAGCGCCGCCGCCCGCACCAGGGCGCGCGTGAGTACCATGAAGAGAGCGGCCGGCATCCCCTTGTCGGCCACGTCGGCGATGACCAGCCCCAACCGTCCACCGGGCAGTTCAAAAAAGTCGTAGAAATCGCCTGCTACCTGGCGTGCCGCTCGCCAGACGACGGCCAGTTCCCACCCGGGCAGATGGGGCAATTGGCTGGGCATAAAGGTTTGCTGGATCTCGTGGGCGAGTTGCAATTCACGCTCCAGCCGCTCGCGCTCGGTCATCTCTTGCTGAAGCCAGTTGTTTTGCACGGCCAGGGCTGCCTGGTGCGCAATCCCCGTGATGATCTCCTGTCGCCTCCCGCTGAAGCCACGTGACGTGCCGGCTTCCTCTATCAGCATCACACCGAGCACGTCGCCTTTCACCGAGAGGGGGACAGCCAGCAGCGCGCGGGGCTCTCCCTGCGGGCACCCCGCGAAGTCGGCGCTAAAGTCGGGCGGGATCAAACCGTCCTCCCTGGAGTGGACGACCAGGCTATCGCGCTCGCGGACGGTGTCGAGGAGGGGGAAGTCGCCGGGCGCGTAGCGCCGGGCCAGGAACGCCGTTTCCGCGTCACGGGGAACTCCGTGGGCCTGCGCTGGCCGGAAGATAGATCGCTCGTCGTCCCACAAGAATATGATGCACCGCTCCACGCCGACCAGGATGGGTGTGATGCGGACGATGGCTCTCAGAATGTCATCCAGGTCGTTGGAACTGACCACCGCCTGCGCCACTTGGAGTAAGGCCGCCGACACGTAGGCTTCTTCCTGCTGCGCTTCCAGCAGTCGAGCGTTTTCGACGGCGGACGCCGTCTGGTAGGCGATACCCCGGATGATCGCCAGCCGTTCATCGTCGAGTTCCCCCGGGACGCTGATCCCGGCCTGGTCACTCCGATAGTCAACCAGCATCGCTCCCAGCACCGTGCCGTGGGCAAGCAATGGCAGCAGCAACAGCGACTCAAAACCGAGAGCGGAGATGACTCCCCCCGGCAGCCGGGGATCAGTAGCCGCGTCGTGGATAATAGTGGGAACCTTGTTGAGACGCAGGTGATCGAAGGCCAGTGTGTCGGCCGGCTGGATGTGCCACTGGTCGAAGGTGACCTGCTGCGCCGGGCTGAGCCCGTATGCAGCGGCTGGCACAAAGGCTGCGGCAGATTCATCCCACAAGAGGAGGACGCATCGGTCCACGCCGACCAGCATCGGCGTCAGGCGAACCACGGTCTCGAGTACCTGGTCGAGGGTGGTCAGCGATTGGGTGGCTTCGGCCACCTGGAGCAACACCGTCGAGACGTAGGCTTGCTCCTGTGCCGCCTGGTAGAGGCGGGTGTTCTCAATGGCAACGGCGGCGTAACTGGCGAAGGCGGCTGTCATCGCCCGGGACTCGGCCCCATAGCGTCCGGGGCTGCGGTGAACCAGGGTCAGCAGTCCTAGCCGCCGGTCGCCGATGTGCAGCGGCGCGGCGATGGCGGAGTAGTTGGGCGGAAACTCCAGAGCGGCTCCCAGCGGCTCGCCCCCCCCTCCCCCCTCCAGGGGGGATAAGAGGGGGGTCTGGGGGGTGCGGATGGTGGGCTGGCTGGCGCGCAGCGCCTGGCCGAGCCAGGGGTTGGTGTCGGGCGAGAAATCGCTGGTGCACACTTCCGCCGCGTAGCCGTGAACAGCGGCCAGGCACAGGTCGTCGTCGTGCAGAAGCCAGATGGCGGCCACGTCGCAGGGGAGGGTGCGCTCTAACTCGGCCAGGATGGCGTCGAGCACCTGGTCGAGGGCCACGCCGGCCGAGAGGAGGCCGGCTACCTCCCGCATACTATCGGCGACCTGACGCCGCCATTGTTCGGAGCGATAGAGGTTCGCGTTGCGAATCGCGATGGCCACGCTGTCGGCCAGCGCCTCGAACAGGAAGCGGTCGTCGTCGCCGAAAGCATCCCGGCGATCGCTCTGCACGTCGAGCACGCCCAGCACTCCGCCGCCAAAGACGAGGGGCACGGCCAGTTCTGCGCGTGTGTTGGCCGGCGGCAACTCCGACGGGTGGTAGCGGGGATCATGGCTCACGTCGTTGGCAAGCACTGTCTCCCCATGGCGGGCCACCCAGGAGACGATGCCCTCGGGATCGTCCAGGCTGCAAGCCAGCCCACCCCCCTCCGGCTCCCCCCTGGGAGGGGGGAGGGGTGAGCCCGCCCGATAGACGATTTGCCGACGGGCGGGGTCCACGGTGAAGAGGTGCACGAAAGGGTAACCAAACTGCTCGTGAATGAGCGTTACCACCTCGTTGAGAAGAGCGTCCAGGTCGAGGATGGAGGCAACGGCGCGGCTGACCTCGGCCACGGCTGAGAGTTGATCGGCGCGATCATGGAGGTAGCCGTAGAGTCGGGCATGTTCTGCGGCCATAGCGATGTTGTCGGCCAGGGCGCGCAATACGAGCATGTCGGTCTCGTCGAAGCCGTCCGGTTGATTGCTCTGCACGTCGAGCACGCCCAGCACGCGATCCTCAATCTTGAGCGGCAGGGCCACCTCGGATCGGGTTTCGGGCAGTGAATCCACGTAGCGGTAGTGGGGTTCGCGACTCACGTCGTTAGCCAGGATTTCCACGCCGGTCTGGGCCACGTGGCCGATGATCCCCTGTCCGAGCCGGACCTGCAAGATGGGAGCCGCTGTGCCCCGGTCGGGCCGGGAGTGGGTGGCTCCGGCGCTGGCTCGGCAACGCAGGGTCTCTTGGCCCGGTTCCAGGATGAAGAGAGCCACGTAGTAGTACTTGAAGGTGTGGAGGATAAGGTTCGTCACGTGGTGGGAGAGTTTGTCCAGGTCGAGGATGTTGGCGACCTGGGCGCTGACCGTGCGCACCAGCGAGAGTCGCTTGACCCGCCAGCGCTCAATCGCCACCTGGCGGGTGGCCTGCAAGACGACGGCCGATTGAGCGGCCAAGCCATCGAGAAGTTCGCTCTCCGCGTCGCTGAAAGGTGGGCCGTCGGGCCGTTTCACCTCCAACACCCCCAGGACGGTGTCCTGGGCAAGTAACGGTACAGCGACGGCCGGAATACCCCCCTCCGGCTCCCCCCTACGAGGGGGGAGGGTTTGACCCTCCTCCCGGAGGAGGGCCAAAACCCGCTCTGCGGTGTCGAGAGCGCGGCGCATCAACTCGGACGGGGACTCGGCGGGAAATGACGTTGGTTCCTCCGACCCTGGCAGATAGTGAAATGGTTCGGCTAGCCAGAGGTCGGCCCGGCCTCCCACCAGTCGAGTGGCCGTCTCCATGATGAACGCCCGCTGGGCGGCGACCGTCGGTTGGGCTATCAGTTGCTCGCCCAGATTGAGGAGTTGTCGCCATTCTGGGCGATCGGCCGGCTGCGATGGATCGCTCAAGACGGAGCCTCCTTGCGTTTCACCATCGTCAGCACGTTGCCCGAATCCGGCGTGAACTCAAAGTGGACTTCGTCCATCAGTTGATGTATAAAGTAGAGCCCCAGGCCGCCGCCGTTGCGGTCCTCGAGGCTGGCGTGGAGGTCCGGCTCGGACACGCTGGCGGGGTCGAAGGGGCGGCCATAGTCGCGGAGTGTCACGGTCAGCCCGTCGTCATTGATGCGGCAGGTACATTCGATGGCACCGCGCCCTTCATCGCCATAGGCATGTTCGATGATGTTGGAGCAGGCCTCGTCCACTGCCATCTGCACTGCGCAGACGGCACGTGCATCGAGGCCGGCGGCCTCGGCGGCGCGGATGACGAACGCGCTGATGGCAGCCAGGCTGTCGAACCGACCGGGAAAGGTAAGAGTCTGCGAGGTGTCCATCGTCTATAAAGCGTAAAACGTGAAGCGTACTCCGGCCCCAAGGCACGTTCTACGCTTCACGTTTTGTGCCAGCAAAGCAGCCGGCGACCGTCAGCAGTCTTTGGCGCCGGCGCTAAAAGCTCCCGACCGCCTCGATGACATCGTCGAAGAACTTGAAGAGTGGCACGAAACCTGCCAGATCCAGAGCCTCGTAGATGCGCTGGGGCGCGCTGGCCAGGACCATCTCCCCGCGGTTCCAGCGCTTGCACGTCTTCTGCACGTCAATCATCACCCGCAGACCGGCGCTGGAGATGTAATCTACGCCACTCATGTCGAATGCGATTTTGAATCGGTCTGCTTCGTTGATTGCGTTGAATGCCTCTGCCAATTGCGGCGCGGTGTGGCTATCAATGCGGCCGGTTGCTTTGACCAGATCGCAGCGCTTGAGCTGAGTGGTGGTGATTTCCATAATTGACCTCCTGTCTGCCCTGATATTCGAAACCTGCCTGAGGCTTACGGAATGATTATATCACAATCTCTGTCAGAACAAAAGGACGCTTGCCCCGCGCGTCCATCAAGGGAAGCGAGGGCTTAAGCCTTTGCCGCCTGGTAACTTTGGCTATAATACTGTGTTATATGGAATAGCGCAACTCGCGACACATGGAATCAAGGAGGGTATCCCGATGGATCTGTTTGAGAAGTGTCGGCAGTACACAGCGGCCAAGGAGGTGCAGGCGGCTGGCCTCTATCCTTACTTCATCCCCCTCACCGACAGCGAGGGTGCCGAAGTCACTGTTGGCGATCATCGCCTGATTATGATCGGCTCCAACAACTACCTGGGCCTGACCACGCACCCCAAGGTGCGCCAGGCCGCCATTGAGGCGACGCGACGCTACGGCACCAGCTGCACCGGCTCTCGCTTCCTCAACGGCACGTTGGAACTGCACCTGGAATTGGAGCGGCGACTGGCTGAATTCGTGAGCACGGAGGCGGCGCTGGTCTTCTCCACCGGCTACCAGACCAACCTGGGCACCATCTCGGCGCTGGTGGGCCGGGGCGACTTTGTCATCACCGACAAGGATGACCACGCCAGCATCGTGGATGGCTGCCGACTGGCCTTCGGCAGAGTGCGCCGCTTTCGCCACAGCGATATGGCCCACCTGGAGCGCGTCCTGGCTGGGCTGCCAGAGGACGCGGGCAAATTGGTCGTCGTGGACGGAGTTTTCAGCATGGGCGGCGATATCGCCCCGCTACCAGAGATCGTGCCACTGTGCCAGAAGTACGGGGCGCGGCTGATGGTGGACGATGCCCATGCTATGGGCGTGCTGGGTGGTGGACGCGGCACGGCGGCTCACTTCGGCCTCAGCGACCAGGTAGACCTGACGATGGGCACCTTCAGCAAGTCCTTCGCCAGCCTGGGCGGGTTCATCGCAGGCAGCGCGGACGCGATCCACTACATCCAGCACAATGCCCGCTCCTTGATTTTCAGCGCGAGCATGCCGCCGGCCAACGCGGCCGCCGCGCTGGCCGCGTTGGAGGTGATGCAGGAGGAGCCAGAGCGCATCGCGCGGGTCAACCAAATCGGCGAGTGCATGCGGACCGGGTTCCGACAGTTGGGCTTTAACGTGGGCGTCAGTGAGACCCCCATCATCCCGGTCATCATCGGCGACGATACGCGCACCTTCATGACGTGGAAGGCACTCTACGAAGCGGGGATCTTCACCAACCCGGTCGTCTCACCGGCGGTGCCACCCGAGTCGGCGCTGCTGCGCACCAGTTACATGGCGACCCACACCGACGAACAACTTGACCGCGTGCTGGCGGCCTTCGCGGAGGTGGGACGGGCGCTGGGGCTCATTGGGTAGCAAAACGGCCTTGACTGTGAAGTCAAATGGGATTACAATAGGAATGGGAGGTAAGACTATGCCCTTGTACGAGTATTGCTGCTCCGAGTGCGGCACCCGCTTCGACACTCTGCGGGCAATGTCGGACGCTGACGCATCCATCGCCTGCCCCAAGTGCAGCAGCGAGAACACGTATCGGGCGATCTCGCTATTCTCGGCCATTGGAAGCGAGGGGGTGATTGCGGGAGCGGGGGCGTCGTGCGGCTCCTGCACGCCCTCGGCCTCGTGCGCAACCTGTGGCCTCAAGTCGTCACGCTAGGCCAGGCGGGCATGAGGTGCCAGGCCGCTGCCGGGAAGGTGGCGGCCTTTTGCATTGCCCATGTCCCGCGTTAGCTGCTCTCCCACTCGCGGATGGCGTCGTGGATGAGCGCCTGCACCTGGGGGTCGGGGATGTCGTTCACTGCGTTGAAGGTCTGCTGCCCCACGTGGATGCACAGGCCCCCGTCTTCGCTGGTGGTCAGACGGATACGACGCTCAGCCAGGTCCGGTCGCTCCTGCAGCCGCTGCTGCACCAGGTCGTCAATCTCGTCCACGAGGGTCAGCGATCCTGGTATGGGAGGAGTCGCTTGCTTGCGCAACCGGGCCAGGAAAGTCGCCTGTTCCACCGAAGACGCCGTGAGGGTGGGTTGAGGGGATTTTTGCACCTTCGAGGGGAGCCAGCCTTCGGCAAACGTCAGCACGGCCTTGAGGGCTGCGATCGTCTCGCGTCCCACCTGCGGATCAGTGATCTCCAGCAGGCGATGGTAGCGTTGGCCCTGCACGAAGACGGCCAACCCGCCCCTCTTCGTGCGCGAGACGTGCAACAGTTCTTGCTCGCCTGTCGGCGCAGGGGACTCCGCCTCCCCTTGTGCTGTGGCGGCAGGCAGCCGGCGATGTTGCCTCTTGCTTTTCCTCTCTCCACTGATGTAGCCGACGATCCACGTCAGCAGGCCCCCGGCCAGGGCGGAAACAACCGCGACGACGGATATGAAGAGTTCTGGAGGTAGCACGTCCATAGTGCCCTAATAATACCACAGACGGCGCGACATGTCTATAGGGCAGAAGTCATGAAGTCATGTATGAGTAACTTTGGGTTACCGGTTTCCGGCAATCTGGGGTATAATAAAAGCCAGCCAAGTGTTACGTTTTAACACAATTGTGTCTTAGGGTTTACGTCCAATGCCACTCATTTTTCCGTTTACTGCTATCGTCGGACAGGAGCGCATGAGGCGCGCTCTGATACTCAATGCCATTCACCCCCAGATCGGCGGGGTGCTCATCCGGGGCGAGCGCGGCACGGCGAAGTCTACCGCCGCCCGTGCGCTGGCCGCACTCCTGCCCGAGATCGAAGTGGTCGCCGGCTGCCCCTTCGGCTGCGACCCCGACCAGCCGGCGACCTGGTGCACCGAGTGCCGCGAGCGGGCCGAGGCGGGCGAGGAACTGCCCCGCGCCCGCCGGCGCACCCGCTTCGTGGATCTGCCCGTCAGCGCGACCGAGGACCGCGTC
>Ga0114918_10003774_pt1 | contig 13250 bp, 19 predicted proteins | sample LantaG_FD_87015 | JGI IMG/M metagenome (GOLD analysis project Ga0114918, IMG submission 87015) | Deep subsurface microbial communities from Baltic Sea to uncover new lineages of life (NeLLi) - Landsort_02402 metaG | ecosystem: Environmental > Aquatic > Marine > Oceanic > Sediment | place...
GTACATTAATTATCAACCTTTCATTTGTTTAATTAGTTCAATTAATATATCCCCATGACATAAATTTGGATAACACCAACACCCTAAATTTTCAGATTCTAATTCATATAAACTATTTATTAATTCAGGGTTACTTATTAAATATACTCTATATTTTTCTATTACTTGTTTTCTATTTCCGTCCTTACCTATAGTAAATGGATTACCCCATTTAGACGGTCTTCCAATGTATACAAATTTTTCATTTGTATTTTTACAATGAACTACTTTACCAACTTTCATAAGATATGCAATTTAGTCTTATTAAATTTCTTAGTATACTTTGTTATTGTATCTTCAGTTCCTCCTAATCTATCTTTTGCAACACATGCTATTAAAACATCTGAATTTTCTGCTATGTCTCCATTCCTTATAAATGGAGCACCTTTTGGATATGTATTATAATCAGGATAGAATATTAATATTGGAGCTCCATGTTTCTTAGCTATCTTTTGAGCAAATCTATCAGCTCCTTTAGCACAACCACCTGAGCATATTTTATCACCAACTTTATATAATTCAAGAAATTTCTCTTCTACCTTTTTATAAGCTGATGATGTATCTCTTGATCTTGTTCCAATTATTCCTATAGTTTTCATATACAATAATCCAAACAATAAATCATATCAACTCTTCTGTAATGTCTCTCTTCATCAGAGAATTTTGTTTTAATAAATGTGTCTATAATATTAGTTAATTCCAGATATTCTAATCCTTTTCTAGTACTAAGACATAATACATTAGCATTATTATGCTGTCTTGATAATTCAGCATCTTCAGTATCTAAACATCTAGCTGCTCTAACTTGATCAAATTTATTAACTACCATATCCATTCCAATACCAGTTCCACATATTAGAATTCCTATAGGATGGTTAACTTCATCGTTATTGTTATTTATTTCTTGTCCAACTTTGAAAGCATAATAAGGATAATCTACAGGACCATCATCTTTAGAAGGTCCATAATCACATATTACATTTCCAGCTGTCTTTTTTAAATGTTCAATTATAATATCTTTTTCTTTAACTCCAGCATGATCACTTGCTATATAAATTTTCATAATTTTCACAATTCTCCTTTATTAATTTTATAAATTACCATAACCTGAAAATACCTCGTCTATTTTTATATCCATATTTCGTAATATATCATTAACTGTGTTTTTTGAAATTCCCAATATTGGAGCTTCTATCTTAATTGGTTTTGGTCCAGCAAATTTAAAAGCTTCATTCATTTTTAATAAATACTCTTGTGTACAGTCTGGGAATAAATTTATAGAATCATCCAAATCACAACCTATCCAAATAGTATCAATATTTTTTGATTCAGCTACACTAAATGCTAAACTTAAAAATATACTGTTTCTTCCTGGGACATGCATAGAATGTACGACTTCAGTATCATTTTTAATTCCATCACCAGTAAGACCACTATTAACTTTTAAGTTATTAATAGAAACTTCGTGAAAATTAATACCTTTCTTTGTTAATTGTTCTGAAGCAAATTTTAATTCTTCATGATGTAATTGTTCATAATTTATTAAAAGACAGTATGGTTCATATCCTCCATTGATAGCAATTTCTAACATTAATCTTGAGTCAGAACCACCACTATATAGTATTAAAACATTTTCCTTCATTCGCAAATTCTCCTTTTAAGTTTTAGTATAAACATTAACCCCTCTATTTGTAAATATGTTCTATATTTTTATGAAATTTTCTTATGTAAAATACGTCATTTTAGCAATCCATTATAAACCAGTATTCTATATATATTATTTTACAGAATAGGAAGAGTTTGTATGGACAAATTACTTAATATTCTAAATAAGTCCACCTATATCCTCGCCAATGGTTCTCAGTCATTGGAGTGGGAGGAATTTTAGGTGTCTATAAGAGACTTAATTAATTAACTGAGATTTTGGAGGTCATTATGACAACAGCAACAACAAAACCAACATTCGAAGAAGAAACTGATGACAAAACAGAACCCGGAAAAATTATAACATGGGTCAAAGACTCATGGGCGTGGGTAGTGAATCTTACTTCAGGGATTATAAAGTGGGTATTTGCCATAATGGGAATTATAATAGGAATTATTGTAGCATTTGGAATTATAGTAGGATATAATTCTGATTCTAACCCAATTGTGATCGACAACACTTGGGTACATCAAAACTGTGTGGTAACTGAGACCAAACAATTCTGGTTCTTCGGAGATACACAGTTTGTATTTAAGGCTGACAATCTAACTGGATTTCTGGATGTTGATGATTGTATAATAAAACTAGAATCGATCAACGGTAATGAGAAGAATAGAATACAGTCTTATGGGGTAGAAATAATTGCAGACGATAAGGAAGGTAAGATACGATTTAAAAATAAGTTAATGTATGGTCATGTAAGTACAAAATCAAATACCATGGAATTGAACATGAACGGTTCAATTATTGGTAATAAGTAAGTAGTTTAAAAAACAGTCGATCATGGCCACTCATTTCATATGAGGTCGACTGTTTTTTTTAGTTTAAATATTTCCAAATATTCCAATTAATCATTACAATATTTTTTATACTTAATTTATCGAGATTATGAATAAGATCCTTTTTATGATCTTGTTGATTATTGAGTGCTTGTTTAATAACATCTTCTATATTATTATCATCAAATTTAATAACACCCATATTATACCAATTTAATAATCTGGTGGTATTCCTGACAATTATAGGAGTTCCAGCACATAGCATTTCTGTAATAACTCTTGGACATCCATCCTGATTATTAGAAGTAACTATACCAAATTTACTTTCACATATCAATTTATTAACTTCAGGTCTTTTTTTCCAACCAAGAAATTCTATATTTTTAATTCCATATTTTTTACATAATTTCTTACCCATTTCTGGCTTATTACCCAAATGTATTATCTTTAGAGTTTTGAGATATTTGGATTCGGATATCTTTTTAATAAAGAACTCTTGTCCTTTAAATCTATATTGCTCGAAATTGGCCATCCAAAAGATATCATATTTATAATTAGCAATCATAGGTTGAAATATATTATTAGAGGCTGTTTTATAAAATGGTATATGGTTTCTAGTTAAAATGTCACTATTATTTTCCATTAAATAATAATCATACTTACCTCCATACTGAGGTAATATTCTTTTCCCTGTACCTGTGTATAACTTCAATCCAAGGTGTTTAGGATTTGTATTGACTAGTATATCGTACTCAGCGAACCCCCCTCTAAAGAAGGTTATAATTGGTTTAGGATAGGATAGACATTCTTCAAAATTATCTACCCATTTTTGTATAAACTTCTTACCATTAATATCAAATATAATATCGTCTTGTTTTTGTTTTGGATTTAATCTCCAAATTATTACTTCATCAACTATGTCGTTCTTTAATAATTCTAATGGAAATAATAACCAGTAGTCATGACAATTCTTTTCAAATGTTTCTATGTCTTTATAGTTATGATAGTACTCCAAAGTTCTGAGATTTGATCTCAATAAATAAAATCTATTCATTATTTCTCCATTTAATTAATCCATTATATAAGTATGTTCTATATATATTATTTTGTAATAATAAGAAGAGTTTGTATTAGAATTCTGTTATAGTTATGTCTCTATTTAAAAGGCAGACTCTCGGTGCGATGGGGAGGATAAACTATCGCGTAATGTTTTATAACTTAAAGGTAGTGGAGGATTAGTCATGAAAAAATCAACAATGATAAACGTGATGATGGTAATCGTTAATTTCGTTATTTTGACTTCAAGTGCTTTCGCAGGTAATGATGGTAAAGTGTTGATTTGCCATACTACCGGTAATGGTAATTCTCATGCGATTTGGATTAATCAGAACGCTCTTGAAGCTCATATTGCTCATGGGGATGTAGAAGGAACTTGCAGTGAAGAAGCTGAATTGGATGGGGATTATGACGTAGTTGAAAATCTTGAAGTTGCAGAAACTACGGTTGAAGAATTCCAATATAAAATGGAAGATAATTACTTGGTTCTTGAAGATGTGGGTCTTCAAAAAATCACAGCAGAAGCCAAAGCATTTACATCAGCCTTCAATAAAATTTATATTGGAGCATATAATGGCTATTATAATGGTGACGCTGTTATAGAAATAGCCCTTCGAACATCTGACTTAGGATTTAAATCTTCAGTAAATAAAATGGGTAATGGGTCAAAAACTGTTACTATCACTATCACCGATGATGTAACTGGTGAAGTTATAAATGTAACTGGCTCAATAGTTACTCATACCTCAGTTGCAACAAAATGGACTAATATGCAGACTAATAAATAGTTCTGTGTATAAATAATATAGGGGTAGTAACAACACTCCTATATTATTTTTGCTTTATTTTTTTGGAAAGAATTCATATTACTATATTCGACATTCATACATTTAAGACCAAATATACTAAGACTATTAAGAGTAATAAAAGCTCCATTAAACTTATTACTTGATACATCTAGATTTGGTATTCCAGGTCTTCTTTTATATTCTATAGTATAATTATTTAATTTTTTTTCTTCTCTTAAATTATTAACTAACAGATTACGTATTTGATCTATCTTTAATTTTCTATTTAGATAACAAATAACATGAAAACTAGTTTTGCCAGTATATCTAATCTGAGCATTTTTTACAAATCCCCAACTATTAGCAACGTTATATACATCTAATGCTGCTTGCTTAGATAGATCCCACTTATCACAATCAATATCTATAATAGCTATATTTTCATGAGTCCTCATTGTAGAATGAAATGATATTGTTCTACCAGTTACTACTTTGTCATAGTTACTATTAGTTAAAGTTATATATCCAGTTAGATTTTCTTTTCTTCTAATGATTGGTTTATTAACATCTACCATTATAAATACAACTAAATAACGTCCCATAACTTCATTTAATAAAGGACCTTTAAATTTTTGATAATAATCCCACACATGACCTTCTGTAAGACCTTTTGGATAAATTTCATTCTTTATAATAATTGTATTTGGATTTTCTGGTTTTGACATACATTCTCCATAAAAAAAATAATCATAATAAATTGCTAGATCTAAATATATTAATTAATGGTCAGTGTGGAATCTGATTGCTTTTTTTGAATTTTTTATTTCTTTAATAATCTTTAGATTATTTTATTTAGTTTTTCTCTAAGAATTTCTATTATCCTTTTTGCTGCGTTTCCATCTCGTAAGTCATCTTTTATATCAGTTAATTTTAAATCTTTTTCTATTCTTAATTCTGACTCTTCAATTATTTTAAAAGTATCAGAACCTACTAAAATATTATGACCATGAAATACTGTATCTATTTGTTCTGTTGTATCTCTTAATGTTATACATGGAGTTTTTAATAGAGCAGCTTCTATTTGAATTCCTCCAGAATCAGTTAATATTAATTTACTACTTTTCATAATTGATACTAATTCAATATAACTTACAGGATTACTTTTTAAACAATTCTCAATATAATGATTAAAGTCAAACTTCTCTATCATTTTTTCAGTTCTAGGATGCATTGGAAATCTTACATTATATTTTAATGATAGATGTTTAATAGCTTCTAGTATAGATTGTAATGTTTCTTTATCATCTACATTAGAAGGTCTATGAAGTGTTAATAATATATCATATTGATTATCTATTTTTTTTGCTTTATCACTGTAATAAAGAAGATTATCAATCATAGTATCACCAACTATAAATATTCTGTTTGTATCAATACCTTCAGCTGTGAGATTAAACTCTGCTTCTCTTATTGTACAAAATAAATAATCAGAACATATATCAGAAACTATTCTATTAATTTCTTCAGGCATTTTCATATCATAACTTCTTAAACCAGCTTCAATATGAGCTGTCTTAATATGTAATTTAGAAGATACTAATGCACAAGCCATGGTAGAATTAACATCTCCAATAACTATTACGACATCAGGATTTTCTTTCTTACATATCTTTTCAAATTCAATCATTATCTTACCAGTCTGTTCACCATGTTCTCCAGAACCAACTCCCAAATAATAATCTGGTTTTGATAATTCAAACTCTTCAAAAAAGACCTCGGACATCTGATGATCATAATGTTGACCAGTATGAACCAATTTAAACTCTATATCATCATACTTCTTTATTGCTCGTATTATAGGAGCAATCTTCATAAAATTAGGTCTTGCTCCACCAGTTATTAATATTTTCATTTAGACTCCCTAATTTTAGAAACTAGTTCAATTGATTTAATTGCCTCTTCAATACCAAAACCATGTCCATCTAAAATCATTTTATATGAATTAGTATGTAGATCTGAAAATACATTATCAAATCTTATTTCTTTTTGGTTGACTTTTATTGATCTATAAAAGTTAGCACCATCAGGTAAGTCTTCTCTATTAATAGATAAAAACCATTCAACTACAGCATTTTCTAATTTTAATATTCCAATTGATAATCTCTTATTTCTTTCTCTAATCTGAAAATCTATAACATTACCAAATAACCATATAAGCATATCAAAGAAATGGATTCCTATATTAGTTTCTATTCCTCCACTTTTCTTTATATTACCTTTCCATGAGTAATCATACCATGGACCTCTTGGGGTTATATACTTTAAATCTACATCATATTGTTTAGTATAATCAATACTATTTTTTAAATTAAGAAGATCAGGATGAAGTCTTAATTGTAATATATTATATATACTCTTTCCTGTTTCCTTTTGTATATCTATTAATTGACTTATATTATTTGGATTTAATAATAATGGTTTTTCACATATAGCATTTGCTCCCAATCTTAATGCTAATTTACAATGAGATTCGTGCAAATAATTAGGGGAGCATATTGATATAAAATCAACTTTATTATCTGATAAATATCTATCAAATCTTTCAGTAGATGTAAAGAATTTACAATCAGGAAAATACTTATCTAATATACCAACTGAATCATGAGGATCTAATGCTGCTATTAGATTACCACCAACATCTTTAATGGCTTGTAAATGTCTAGGAGCAACATATCCAGCAATACCTGTTAATGCAAAATTCATATCATCTCCTCATCTGGGACATAACCAACATCAACTGCTGGTGATCCAATATATATTCTTCTATTAAATGTACTTTTTGTAACTAAAGAACCAGCTCCTATTAATGAATTTGAACCAATTGTAACTCCTGGTAATATAGTTACTCTTGCTCCTATTCTTGCTCCATATCTAATTATTGGAGGTTCTGAGATATCAGCATATTCTCTTTTATATGCAATTTGTTTTGTGTTTGTAGTCATACACCCCATCCCTACAAAAACATAATTCTCAATTAGACAATCTCTGCAAATATTTGAAAACTGCATTATTTGAGTATGATTTCCAATTTTAGCACCTTCTGCTATAAAACAATGAGCTCTTACATGAGAGTTATCACCAATTACAACTCCAGGTCTGATGACTACATAATGACCTATATAACAACCTTCACCTATTTGGACACCTGATTCTATAATTGCTGTTTGCTCTATCCTCGTTTCTCGCATCTTCTAATTCCTTTTAAGATAAATACTTTAGCATTTTTATTTGGATTAGTATTAATTTCACTAAATTTATCAAACTTAATTAATGAATCATACCTATCTATAACATCAGATATTTTTTTAAAATGTCTCACATGAGATATAAAATCTCTATTAGGAACTGAAATGATAATTTTATTATTTGGTTGTATCTTTTTTATTACACTTAGATCATCTTCTATATGCTCTAATGTTTCTAGTAATGTAAAAATAACACCTGTTTGTTGAAATATAAAATCACAATCATCACTTAGTATATTTCTACATATATATTTATAATCATCATTTATAGTTTGAATTTTTGCTATATTAATTACTTTATTAGAAAAATCTACACCAAGATATTTTTCATATTTTTTTTCTTCTAATACTTTTGCAAAATAACCAATTCCACAACCTATATCTATAACTAATGGACACCATGATGGAGATGGTAATAAGTTTACAGCAGCTTCATATATTGGTAGATTCTTTTCAAATGCTCCATCTTTCATATAACCTTTACCAGTATAAAAATCAGGACCCTTTTCTTCACCCATTTATATTTAACTCCTCCTTAATTATTTCAGTCATTTCCTTTACTCTTTGCTCACAGCTATGATTTTTTCTTACAAAGTCCATTCCTTGTTTTGCTATTAAAGCCCTTTCTTTTTCATTTTTATCATCAATATAATAGTTTGCTTTTTTTGCTAAGTCTTTTAAATTCTTATATATTACTAAATGCTTTCCATCTACAAGACCAAGTAATTCTAAATCATCTGGTTTATCAGCTAGTAGAAAACCACCACATCCCAAGGTTTCAGTATATCTCATACTTAATGATTTAAACATATTATTGCTAGTTAAAGTAATTTTTGCAAAGTTAATACATCTAATTAGATCTCTTTGAATAACTCTTTTCTTAATTACTTTTATACCAGTCTTCTGAATAGCTGTTCTGGCATTTCTTCTGTTAGGATAAATATCAGGTCTATCTGTATATGCAGCCAATACCACATTTTCTTTTTTAATATTTGTATTTTTGTATATATTAGTATCAACTGAAAATGGTAATAATCTTACTTTGTCACATACTTTATTTTTAACATGGAGATCTAATGCTCTTTGAGTAATAGCAAATATTAAATCGTATTTATTTTTAGCAAAGAGTTTGTTTTGTTTTGATATACCTGGTTCTCTTACATAGTCTACGTTTATATGAACCTTTGGTATACTTACTTTACCAAGTCCTTTAAAAGGTAATGTATATCTCCATCCATGAGTTAATATTACATCTGGTTCTTTTTTACAAAATTTATTAATTACTTCCTTAACTGTCAACTTCTCATTATAATTTGGAAATCCTTCTCCATAATATACAGTATTATGCTGTCTTCCTATTTCCCGTCTAAACAAGAAGTGTCCCCAATTATATTTTCTAATATGATTAGGAGCTAGTATAAGAAAATTCATATTTTAACCTTTAATAATTTGTTAATATTATAAGAAAAAATTTCTTTTTTACCTTTTATATTAGCAAGATCAACACAATACTTTCCTATTCTTAAATCAGCATAAGGTTCATCAGAACCAAATATAATCTTATCTGATCCTAATTTTAATACGGCTTGCTCAATTAACCAGGGTAATTTTCCAGCTGATGTATCAAGATATATATTATTTAATTTTTCTATAGTTAAGAGTTTAATTGCTTTCTCAATTAGGTCTGTTGTGTTACCACCTAAATGAGCAGCAATAAAATTTACTTTAGGATATTTTTTAGCAGCTAATATTATATATTGTATACTACTTTTACCATCTCGCCCACAATGTATTATAATTGGTTTTTGATTAACTTCTAACCATTTATAAAATTTATCCATTAAAGGATGATCAGAAACTACTCTACAAATACTTGGATGATATTTAACCCCATAAATAAATTGAGAAAAATGTTCTAATTGATTCAAAATATCTACTCTATTCGGATCAATTAATATAAAAGGATAGAATATATTATCTGATTTAAATTTATTATATTCAAATAGAAATTTGTCATTTAGATTAAAAGTTGTGTCTATACTTGAGATGTTAGGCATAACTACAGCTTTATCAATTCCAACATTTTTCATAAATTTTTTATATGCGAAAAAGTCAAATGATCTATCAGACTTTTCTGTTCTACCTATATGGACATGAGCATCAATTATCATAATTACCTCTTTTTAAGTAGTAATTGAAACCTTTTCCTATTTTGTGTTTCCTTTAATTCATAACTATCAAAATTATATTTTTCAATTAATGGAGGTAATTCTTTTCTCAATAATCCTTTATGATAATCATCAACTAAGATAATAGTATCAGGTCCTGTAAATTTGTTAAATATTGGTTCAAGGTATTTTGGTCTTTCAATTGTTTTATCAATGTCAAGAAATATTATATCATACATAATTGTTGGACAATCTTTATAGTATATTTCATTCCATGTAAAGAAGTTTGTAACATCTACATTTGTTTTTTGTTTTGGAAATGGATTATCTGAAGTCATATCAATTTCAATAATCTCTCTTGATGGAATAAGATTATTCTTACAAAATTCTTTACTTTTTTGCAACCACACTTTAACACTATCAACAGATCGTATTTGTGTATTAGAATCTCTCGATTCTTTATAATATCTTAATGCATATGAACTAAAACCACTTCCTAAATCTAATATACTTCTTGGATTTATTTCTTTAAACATAGTCATTAAAAATACACAACATTCTAAAGAAGCGGCCATTTCTCTTGATGAAATAGTAGTTATATATTTTTCATATACTTCTTTAAGTTCTTCAGTAAATTCAACTTTATTATTTTTATATGATTCTATTAATTCTTTAAAATGCATATTGTACCTTCCTTGCCATAAAGCCCTCAGCGAATGCTTTATCCTCATTTGATATTAATGAACCCCAATATAATTCTCTCTTTTTAATAATATCTATATTAATTGCTTTACAATCAATTTGACTACTAAAATTCTCAAGCACACGCTCTTTAAGGTTAAAATCAACCTTGTTGAATATATTAGGATAGAACTCAATTGTTGACCCACTAGAGTAGAAATAAGTTGTCATGTGTCGCTTTCTTCCAACTGATTGTCCAATACTTGATGATCTTTTATGATCCTGATGTGTATCATACATCCACGGTACAAAAACTATATCAGGTTTAAAATAATCTAATTTAGATATTATATCTCCAAATGGATCTGTGGAGTTAAATGTTAATAATGATACCTTTGGATCTAATCCAATATCTAACATTGCATTTATTTGCTCATTAAATCTTTTATTAGGATCACCTGTTCTATATTCATCTGAGTTAGTTATTGCATAAATAACAATATCTCCATTTTTAATATGTCGTCTTATTGTTTCACAACAACCAATTTCAGCATCATCATAATGACAAGACATAACCAATATAATTTTATTCATATTATGAATCCCATCCTTTATCACCTTTAAGTTCACGTAAAAATCTTGCTGGGTTTCCTATATATATTCCTGGTTTTGTAATATCCTTTACCACTACAGAACCAACTCCTATAACTACATTATCGCATATAGTTATACCTTGTCTATATGATGATCCGGTTCCTAGCCAACAATTCTTTCCAATTTTAATACTACCTGATAACATTACTCCAGCAGCCATAACGGTATCTTCACCAATTATATTATTATGACCAATATTACAATGTGCTCCAATTTTACAACCTTCATTAATAATAGTCATATCCATTGAAGCTCTATGAATAACTGTATAAGGGCCAATTTCAACATTATCTTTTATTTCAACTCCACCAGTATGAATAAATTGAGCTTTTTTTCCTGACTCATCAAATGCAACTTTTATTCCTTCAACATCATATATAACAGTCGGGTGAATGTGTGTTTGTTTTGAAATTTGAAATTTATTTAGTTCAGGATTTTCAACCTTTTGAAAACTATTATGAATCATTGTAAAATCAAAATCAACATTTTTTGAATAAAAAAATCTTACATTATCAGGTATATGATTAAATGAATTATATTTACATTCATTCGAGATAATTACTGCTAAAGGAAATGTTATATTTCTTAATTTTTCTACATATTCATATTTTCGTATAAAGGTTACGCAGTCAGGTTTCAAATTATTTATTGAGCATGTCCCTTTGTAGTATTCAAAAAAATATTCGTAATTCATTTATCACCTATTAAAAAATATAATTTATATAATTCCCAAGCTAAAAATGAAAGACCACATATTAAAAGTAAATGAAAGACTTTTTGTTTAAATAATTTATATTGTCGTTGAAACTCTTTGTCATATTTCATTTTTAAATAAAGTGTCATGTTTCATACCTTTTTCATCTTTTTGAATTTAGCCGGAACTCCAGTATAAATACCATTATTTGTTTCGCAGTTTTTAGATACATATGATTGAGCTCCAATAACAACTCCCTCTTCAATAGTTACATTAGGACCAATTACTGCAGCAGTTCCAATGAAAGCTCCTTTTTTAATAAGAGTTTTTGAAGATTGTTCTCCATCATGTTTACTATATACAGTCATAACATTTGGAGAAATAAATACATCATCTTCTAAAAATACTTTTCGAGCAATTGTAGCACCAAATCTAATAGTGACATTATTTCCAATTTTATTATCACCAGAAGATCTAACATAACTATCTATATAACAATTGTTACCAATAACCGTTCCTTTTTTAAGAAGTACATAATTACCAATCTTCACATTATCACCAATTATACAATCTTCTTCTATTACACAAAAGTTGCCAATAGTACAACCTTTTCCATATTTAAATCCTGGATATATAATAGTATTTTCACTATACACTAATCCCATAACTATTCTCCTTTCTTTACCCACGTAGTAAATCCTGATTTTCCTTTTTCAAATCCCATATTCTCTCGCCAATGTTTTCCTCTTTTCCCCCAAACTAATATCTTATCTCCAGGATTTCCATAAATCCCATATTTCCATTTCATAATAAAATCATACATCCATGGATGAGCAGCTCGCATTTGTTTCTCAGGATTTATATCTTCTTTTAATAATGGTAATGCTTCTTTAATATATTCTTTTTTAATCAATACTGGGTTTAAACCAAATTGGTCACTACTATCTCTTGATATAAAAAACCCTTCATCATGATAATCATATATCTTATTAAATAATCTTGGAGTTTTAATATTTGGTATATCTTCTTTATATAATCTTAAACATGCTAGGTCTTTATATTTGTTCAATATATTAATTAAATGATCAATATTAGTATATCTGAATAATGACCAGTCATCCTCCAGATGAAAAATGAAATCAGAATCAGTTTTACATGCTTGTTCCCATAACCACAGTACTGCTTTTGGAAAAGATGGTTCTCTTGATGTTCTATAATAAACTTCATCAAAGTATTTATTACAAATTTCTAACATTTTTGGTATATCTTTTTCATCTCCAATACAATCAATATTTATAAAGAGTCTATATCTATCTTTCTCTTTAAATAAATTCTCAGTGAATGATTTAAATGTACCTTCTAATATATCAGGTCTTATAAC
>Ga0114918_10003775_pt1 | contig 13249 bp, 9 predicted proteins | sample LantaG_FD_87015 | JGI IMG/M metagenome (GOLD analysis project Ga0114918, IMG submission 87015) | Deep subsurface microbial communities from Baltic Sea to uncover new lineages of life (NeLLi) - Landsort_02402 metaG | ecosystem: Environmental > Aquatic > Marine > Oceanic > Sediment | place: Baltic...
TATCCATTATTCCCATGGGGTATCCTGCTAAAAAATCTTCAGCGCCAAAACGAAAAGAGATTGGCGAGTTTACACATTATGACGGATTTTAACCTTTTTTCCACATTCCGGATGATATTCTCCTTTTCCTTTCTTGTGGCTTTAACCGGCGCAGTGTCACCGGGGCCACTTCTGACTTACACCATTATCAAGTCAGTACAGACAAAGAAGTGCGGGTACCTGATGGGGCCTCGGATAGCCATCGGTCATGCCCTTTTTAAAGGGTATGGGGCTTATTGCGCAGGCAGGATAAATCGGAATATTTTATTTCTTGAGGCCCTTTCATAATTATTTTTTTCTGCTTTCTCCACCATCATTTATGATCGGATTGCAATTGCTGCTCCGGTTGCTACCATTACGCCTCCAGCCGCCCTGTTGAGTCTTCGTGCAGCCTTTTGGTTTGTGAACATACGGCGGGCACGACTTGCAAGTAACGCATAGGTCGACAATACAGATGCTAAAACGATAGTCACGATACCCACTACCAAGGCTAAGTCAGAGAGTGTCAAAGCCGACAGGTCAAGAAAAGTAGGCAAAAAGCCACAATAGAAAAGAATGACCTTCGGATTAGACAACGTGATAATCAGGCCGCTCACAAAATTTCCCCAAACCGCGTCGGTGCGATTGCCGTTCTCCTTTGAAGCAAGTACAGGTTTTCTAATCCAGATCCTTATACCTAAAAAGATTAAATAGGCGCCACCGCATATTTTTACGATAAAAAACAAATCGCCCAGAGCCTGAGCTATCATTGACAGCCCGAAAAAGGCAAATAGTAAAAAAATGATGTCCCCAAGAACAATCCCGCATATTACAGCAAGAGCCGGCCGAAAACCTGAAACAAGTGCCCTGGCTATTGTAGCAAACACTCCGGGTCCCGGACTTGCCGCCAGAACCAACATAGCCACCGAAAATCCAATAATTGAATAAAGTGTCAAGTTATTCTCCTTTTTCTTACGCTATAAAAATTCAGTGCAAACCTTTTATTATAGAAAGGTCTCTGCTTCACATCAATGTTCGAAAAAAGCGATTCCAGCGGGGATGGAAAAAAGACTCGTCTCGGGAAATCACTACGGCTGAGGCGCGACCGACAATAAGCTTACGGTCTACGAATCCAAAAAACCGAGAATCCGCACTATTGTCACGATTATCACCCAACATAAAATATTTTCCTTTAGGGACTGCTATCGGACCGAATGAGTGCAGGGATGGTCGTGACGATACAAACATCACAGGATGTTTTTTCCCTGCAATATTTTCACTAAAAAAGAAGTGATGCGACTGGATGGCAGGTACAATTTGATTAATTATTTCATTATCAAGTGGTTCATATTTTATACCGACTCCATCAAAGAAGAGCTGGTTATTATGCATCGCTATGATATCACCGGGAAGACCGACGACGCGTTTGACTAATCGTTTGCCATCTTCCGGAGAGTAAAATACAACTATATCTCCACGCTCGGGATCAGCCCATTGGGCTAAATGCCAGGTAGTATAAGGCAGCTTAAGATCATATGCCAGTTTATTAACAAAGATACGATCCCCTATCAAAATGGTCGGCTTCATTGAACCGCTGGGAATATCATTCCAATCGGCAATTGCAGATTTAAAAGATGTTGCAATTAAAATTGCAATAATAAGAGAAAATCCCCATCCTCTGTAAAACAGCAATAATCTTTTCTTCCATTTTTTATCCATCATGACTCTCCTGTTTTTCTGTCACATATTCATTTTTCTTTTTTGTGTTGCGTATAAAGGGACATCTTATATTAAACTACCCGTTTTTCGTTTCATAATGCCGGACAACCGATCTCACACCATTGATCATGCTGACATTTCCAAAGCAAAAATATTTGATAAAATAATCCTCCTTCAGTTTTAGGGCGCTAAATATCTGTTTTTCAGAGTATCCTTTTTCCCAAAACCTGATGATGTTGCCATACAGCTCCTCTAAAAACGCAAGTTTTTTTTCTATCCGATTTTTCCCTTGTTCGAGCTTTGGATAATGATTGCAAAGCAGGGTATCAAAATCCAGTTTCAATATTTTCTTTAAAGACCTAATCTGGGTTCCCACATCTTCATCTGAACGGAAAAACTTGATTTTATCTGCAAGGTAAAGATCCCCTGAAAACAGAACACCTGCATCTTTCAAATAAAAAGCCGTATGATCTTTTGAATGTCCTGGTGTATGAACAGGAACCATCTCCCCCAAGGCTGTCTCTATTTTTTTTGGGACAGGCTCTATTTTTAAAAGCGCCGCTTTTCCCCAGACATATTTTTGATACGGCAGGATAGGAAACGAGACTTTCATCTTTTCTTTTGTCAACGGATGTCCAAATACCGTTGTATCATAACCCCGTTTAATTGCTGCCGCATTGCCACTGTGGTCTTCATGGTGATGGGTTAAAAAAATTCTCTTTATGTTGTGATCTCCGGCAATTTCAAGCACTTCTTTTTGCATATGGGATTGCCCGGTATCCATCATCAGGTCGCCAAATATATAGCAATAAACCGTCATCAAAGGCGGACCAAACAGGGACCAGCCCAGTTTAAATCCTTTGATTTCCTTAAAATCGTATTTTTTACAAAGCCTCACAATACCCTTTTACAAAGCAAAACTCACAAACCGGACCTGAAACGAAATGAGATACAATTTTTTGGCATACAAACCGGATATCATAGCTCAAGTACTCTGACAACTTATAAAATGTACACTGATGTCCCTTAACCCCCGTATTCCAGTAGCCAGTGCCGTAGGGAAGCATCAAGGATATCCTTAATATATTGCTATGGCAATTAAATCTTGAGCGAGTTCAGAAACGTTTAAGTAATCAATATATCAAGGAACGTCAACTATGTCCTTCCCATCTGACGAACAGCCGGGACCCAATGCGGATGATTAAATCCGGAAACCTGATTATCCTGCCAAAGACTATGTATAAAAACCGCACTCGGACAGACCTGCTTCCCACACCCAATATCCCGGAATTTTAGCCAATTTATAGCAAAACCACGTCTTGACAATAAAGCATCTATAAGGTATATTAATATTACTTGCTTTTATGATAATGAAAATTGCCGTTGGGATTCCGACCCCGCTAAATATTTGGGTTCAACCGGTTATAGTGCACAATCTTAAATTTTTTTTATTTCAATATCAAAAAGGGAATTCTTATCCTTTTGAAGGAGGAGAATATGGTACGCCATCGATCTTATTTCTTAATCCTCAGCCTGTTGTTTCTCATATCGGTCCTACAGATGGCAAAGTACACTTTTGCAGACCCGCTTTCCGAATCCCTTATTAAAGCTTCAGGACAAGGTGATCTGGCCAAGGTCAATGAAATTCTTGGCCTCGGCTCCAATGTAAATCACTCCGATAAGTCTGGTTGGACCGCTTTAATAAAAGCTGCACATAATGGCCACACAGACATAGTTCGTGAGTTGATTGCAAAAGGAGCAGATGTAAATAAAAAGGAAAATGCAGGATGGTCTGCCCTGATGCTGGCGGCGCAGTTTGGACATGTGAAAATTACTCAACTGCTCTTGGCAAAAGAAGCCAAGGTCAATGAAAAAAGCCGGCACGGCTCCACCGCTCTGATGTTCGCTTCAAACAACGGGCATCTGGATGTTGTGACAGATCTATTGAAAAATGGGGCTCAGGTGAATACAAAAGACCGGTCAGGCAACACTGCATTAATGTTTGCGGCTCTTGATGGTTATGACCCGGTGGTTAAAAAATTAATCGAGAATGCGGCAGATGTGAATGTGCAAAACGCTTCAGGAGAAACCGCATTGATTTTTGCTGCCAAATTCGGCCATGAAAATGTTTCACGTATATTGATTGAAAATTGTGCCGATGTAAAGATAAGAGACGCTGATGGTCACACTGCTTTGCACTATGCAGAACAGAACAATAAACCCCGAATCACCCAATTGTTGATCAGTGCAAAACCCTGTAATTAAGCCAAAACTGAGGATTTCCTCCTAAAGCCTTTGACAGCTTCATTGTCATTTCAGCACTTATTTCCCGTTTTCCACGGCATATTTCATTGTATCATCTAAAGATTATCCGCTCATTTCGTATGTATCTTTCAATACATAAACAAAATCGTTCCATACCCTGGAAAAACGCTCTTCATCAACGACCGGCTTTTTGATCATTTTCATGCAATATTCCATCTGCTGATCCGTGCTGCTCGCTTTGGAATAGAGCTGGAGTGCAAATTTTGAAAAATCTCTGACCATGAAGTCAAAGATCTGATCCATGAGATCATCTTCAACATTGTCGATCTTTGCCTTTTCAATTAGTAGCTGTCCGTAAGCAACCAGAGTGAAAAGTTCCCCCAGTGTCAGCAGAAAATCGATATCCTTTGCCTGCTCTTTATCGGGCGTCGCCTTTATGAGAAATTCCTTGAGAACTTCTATCTGCGATTTGAATATGTTTACATTGGGAAGTTCAATGCTGTTATAGGCAAGATTGTAATCGTGGAAACGGATGCCCCCCAGCCCCTTTGTAGGACCCTGGTTAAAAAGAAATTCGTCATTGTGCAGGTCATCCCTTTTCGGTATATCCGGAAATTCATCAGGATTGAAAAAGTAGTTTGCCATGAATTTGATGATGAGCGCCATATTTACATGAACGGTCCCCTCCAGTTTGGGGAGCGCCCGGATATCTCTTGCCGCCGATTCAAAATACATATCCTTTTCAAAGCCTTTGGCAGCGATGACATCCCAGATAAGATTGATGACTTCCTCACCCTGGGTGGTGACCTTCATCTTTACCATGGGATTGTAAAGCAGGTATCGTCTGTCATCTTTTGATGCACTCCGCATATAATCCGAAGCCCTTAAAGCAAAGAGCTTCATTGCTGACAGGCGGGTATATGCATCCACGAACAATCCTCTAATGTGGGGAAAATCTGTAACATATTTATTATAAAGCCTGCGATGGGCCGCATGGGTAATGGCTTCGTAGAATGCATGGGTGCAGATACCGATTGATGCCCATCCGAGGTTATACTTGCAGATATTGATGGTGTTAAGACACGAATCCCATGCCTCCCGGCCCATTGTAAGAATATCTTCCTTTGTAATGGGATAGGAATGAAGTGCAAATTCAGCCACATAATTCTGAGAATTGGTGACATTTTTTACGAGATCAAACTTTTTATGCTGTGAATCGACCACAAAAAAGACATACTCATCGGTTTCAGAATTTTTCCCGAATACGGAGACCAGGGCAGCCTTATTGGCATTTCCGATATAGTATTTTCCGCCGTCCGCCATGTATTTTTCTTCATCCAGCGGGGTCAGCATCATATCCGTTGAATAGATATCGGCGCCATGCTCTTTTTCAGAAAGACCGAAGGCGAATATGCCGCCATCTTTCAACAATTGCGCTGTTTTCTGCTTTATCGCCTCATTTTCCCCCATCCAGATGGGACCCAACCCCAGCATGGAGACCTGCCAGGTGTACCAGTAGCACAACCCATAAAAACCGAGGATCTCATTAAAAGCGCAATTACGGAATGTATCCCACCGGGAATCTTCATCCCCGTATCCGGCCGGCGTCATAAGGGTTGCAAAAATCTTTTCCTTTTTTACAAACTCCAGGAAATCGGCATACCATACCCGCTCATGATCGTCTTCTTTGAGCTTTTTCTTTCCCTTGTTTTCAAAAAACGCGATGGTTTTAAGCATAATCTCTCTTGATCTTTCATCGAGGTGTTCATGTTTCTGCTTTTTAGGGTTTAAAAGAATCATAATTTTCTCCCTTCACTATTTATCAAATAGAATTAACTTTTTATTCATCCGCCTATGATTTTGAAAATCGTGGCTCCAGGCACCTTGAATTCATTGAAGCCACTTTAGGGACGAGATTCAAAGTTTCCAAGATTAACTAAATATAATATAAGCTATTTGTACAATATAAATCAAGAAGAGATGCACTGCAAACTTTTCACGTCATTTTCTTTAATAAAACTTTAAAACTGAAAAGATGACCCCCGGATTGCCTTTGTCAAGATTAAATGAACTTAATGATGCTTATGGTCAGCATTTAATCGATTTTGTTCAAACAATGATGGGCTTAACCTTCTTTGGTGTTCCTTCCTTTACACTCTTTTGGTAACTGGTTCAAGGGTTCACGGTTCAGGGATTCAGTCTTGAGCGGGTGAGCCTGCTTGGAGGGTATTGTTACCGCTTGACATGTAATCTACAATTTTCTATATTTCTTTTACCAAAAAGGAATTCTTATCATTTCCAGCGTTTACTGAATCTTTAATGTGACCGTACTTCCCGTCACGAGATATACCGCAAAGGCTTCCCTCCTGAAGCTGCTTCCTCTTTGGCAAAGGTCTCATAGTATTAGGGCTATAGCAAGAGGGCCAAACCAATGAGTATCAGGCTGGATAAAATCCTTTGTGCAACCGATTTTTCACAGTTTTCCACTGTTGCGTTACACTGCGGGATTAACCTTGCCCATCAATTCAATGCCCATTTTTTAGTATCCCACACGGTTTGCTTTCCGCGTAATCAAATATACGGCACTGCCGCATCTACACAGGGCAGAGAGCAGGAAGAACAGGCAAAATACGCTTTTGAAAAAATTAATCAGTTTATGGAAAACCAGAAACTAAGCTGGGAGCCTTTGGTAACGCATGGTGAGCCTGTAGATGAAACCACACGTCTGACCGATGAGCAGAATATAGATCTGGTTATTGCAGCCAGTCATGGACTTTCCGGATTGAAACGAATTGTACTCGGAACTGTGGTTGAGCGGATGGCCCGCAGGCTTTCCAGACCACTCCTTGTGACACGCGTGGCTAAAAAAATATTCCCCGAAGATAACATTTTACAAACGCCGCTGAAAATCAAAAGGATTTTAACGGCTTGCGACTTTTCATCTGGTTCACAAAGTGTTTTCGGCTATGCCCTGAGTTTCGCACATAAATTTAACGCACGGCTCTATCTTCTGCATGCCGTTGAAACACCTATTAATGAAGACATTGTGGACCCCACAGATGCACCCTATGGTGAGGTTCAGAAGATTCTGGAGGATAAATTACATAAGAAACTCGCAAAATTCGTATCTGAAGGTGATGCTAAATCCTGTGACCTGAAAACGATCCTGTTTCACGGGCTTCCCGGTGAAGGACTCTGTTCATATGCAACCGAAAACAAAATCGATTTGATTGTTGCAGGTGTTCGCCATCGTGGTGCTTTTGAAAAAATGCTTATCGGTTCTACTACCGAGGCTGTGCTTCGCCATGCACCATGCTCCGTGTTGATAGTACCTCCGGCGATTTTAAATGGCCGGGTGGAAGATAAAAAAATAAAAAGAAAAACAACGTTAAAGACAGGAATTGTGCGGGATCAAAGATACTTAAATCATTTAACGGGAGAGGGTCATCCTGAAAATCACAAAAGACTGGAAGCGATCTATACCATGCTTGATGAACCGGATATGGATGGATATTTTGCTCCCATCAACCCAAGGCACGCTGAAAGAGAAGAACTTCTTTTGCTTCATTCCCCGGAGTACATAGACAAAATCGCTTCAACTGCAGACAAAGATAGTTTCTCTATAACGCCTGATACCCGCACGTCATCCGGATCCTACGAAGCAGCACTTCTTGCCGCAGGAGGACTCTTTGAAGCCATTTCCAGGGTTGTTTCAGGCGAACTCGCAAATGCCTTTGCTTTGGTGCGCCCTCCCGGGCACCATGCCGAAAGGAGCCGCGGAATTGGATATTGCCTCTTTAACAATGTGGCGCTGGGCGCCATATTTGCCCGTAAGTCTCTGGGACTTCAGCGAATTCTTATCGTAGACTTTGATGTTCACCACGGAAACGGCACCCAGCATTTTTTCGAGCAAGACCCTTTTGTTCTCTTTTTTTCAACCCATCAGTATCCTCATTTTCCAGGCACCGGTGCTTTTACCGAAACAGGCCTTGGAAGGGGAGAGGGATATACGGTGAACATTCAACTCAGTAAGGGTTACCGCGATGGTGAATTCATCGCTATATTCGAAAAGCTGCTCAGGCCCATTGCCCTGGAATTTGAGCCGGATCTTATCATCGTTTCTGCCGGTTTCGATATCCACAAGAGCGATCCTATGTCTAAATTGAAAATCACAACAAAAGGTTTTGCCGGGTTGACTCGATCTATTATGGAAACAGCGAGCCTATGCTGCAGCGGGAAGCTGGTTTTTTCACTTGAGGGAGGATATAACTTAAAGACTATCGGGGAATGTGTAAAGGTTGTTTTAAATGAGCTGGCAGGTCATACGATTTGCAGCATACCCGAAGTGACAGCCAGAGCTAGCCGGAAAAAATTCGACTACGCTTTCAAGCGCTGCAGGCATGTGCATAAACAGTTCTGGAAAAACCTGTAGGGGGATCTCATGAATAAAATTAAGATCATGGAGTCATCTGTAGCAAAATGGAACCGGATTATTGAAGGTAAAGGTTCGGATGGAGGCGTGCTCGATTGCCCTCCGTGCAGGATTTTTTACATGCTACTGTGTATCGGATGTCCCATTGCAAATTATACCGGGAAAAAATTTTGTAGAAAATCCCCATATATTCCCTGGTATTGGCACCAGAATAATGTTCATGACAAGATTAAAAAAAAGGTTTACTGCCCTGAATGCCTCCGTCTGGCCACTGATATGCGTGATTTTATGATAGAAATAGTCGAAAGCATGAAAGAGAAAGAAAAGGCCAAAAGTTCAAAGAAAACTAAAATTGCTGTTGAAGAGTGAACTGTTGATGCTGGTTGGACCGAAAAGAAGAAATGAGAGATTGAGCAGTGTCGGATAGTCTATTAGGCGCAATTGCTGCAATGGCAGTTACCATTGAAATCGGATTGTTGCTTTCGGCCGGGTTTGCTCTCTTTAGAAGCCGGGGGAATACTTTTGCAGAAGCTGCTGCCTATGCCTTAATCGCCACGATTATGCTCCTGTCGTGCCTGTTTCAGGTCGCCTTTTTGATTGGGAACCCGCCCATTTCAATAGGAGCAGAGGCTGCATTTACCATACTTGCAGGCATTATGGCCTACCGCCTGCGCAGATATCTCCACCAGGCAAAGTTTGTAATTCGGAACTTTGTTTCAAGTAATCCGTTTGCAGGCAGCGTTCTTTTAATCTGCTTTGGCTATCTTGCCGTGCAGGCGTTTTCTATTCCGCCTGATAAAATCCACTGGGAAAACCTGGGGCAGGTTTTCATGTTTCAACAACATGGCACCTTTTTTAGCACCGGCGATCAGTCGGTTGAATCCGTCCAAGCGCTTTTTCCGGTTAATATCGTTATTCTTCCACATCTTTTTTTACGTTTTCATACCGATATGGGTATAGGTATCTTTGGCTTAATGGCTTATCTTTCCATCGGCTTTTCCACTTATGCCCTTGCCCGCCGTTATTCATGGCCTCCAACGGCTATTACCGTTACCATGGTTGTAATGAGTTTTCCGAGATTTGTATATATGGCTACCTCTCCAGGGTCCGAAATCATTCCCGCAGCTGTTGCCGTTTTCTGCCTTCTGTCCATTTACCGTGTTGTGGAACGACCAAACATATATGATCTGCTTTTTTTATTCCTGGGCATCCTGTTTTGTATTTCGGGCAAATGGATGTGTCTTGCTTTCCCCGCAGTTATTTTGCCGCTCTCGTTTATTCTGCTTTTCCGGCGCCATGGTGCTTTGGCATGGTGGAAACTCATCAAAGATCATCGATGGCCTTCACTTTTAGCCTTGCTTCCGGCCGTGATATTTTCCCAGACCTGGCTTTTTATTTATAATGCGGTTTACCGTGGAAGCTGGTTAGGTTTGGAAGGCACAGCGGGATTTGCTTATAATAATGATGGCCTTCAGGGTGCTCTTGCAAACTTGCTTCGCTATTTTTTAGAAAGCGCTCATTTTACAAGGCCGGTTGATATTATCGGTCAATGGATGTTTCATTTCAGTATTTCAGATATGTTTCAAAATATTTACGCTTTTTTAATTGCACCTCTTTTGGGGAATCTTGGAGCAGCAGCTCCTTTTAAAATAGCCTGGATACCTTCTGAGACTATGTCGTGGTTCGGTCCTTTCGGTTTTTTTCTGTCCATGCCCGCTGTTCTTTATGCACTGATGCGCGGGCCAAGGCGACTAAAAGCAACTGCCATTGCACTTGCCGGCTATCTTATCCTGCTGGTGTTGATCCCTTCCTGGACCTCTGAAAATGTTCGCTTTTTCAGCATATTATATGCATGCGGAGGTTTTTGTATTGCGTTTTTCCTTCCCCCGTGGCGATTTACAAAAAGAGGCACGAAAGGACTGCAAATTGCAAGCGCCCTGCTCCTTGTTTATGCATGCTCCTGCAATATAACAAAGCCCATCATCGGCATTAAGCCTGCACTGGATGGTATAAAAAATTTTGCTGCCGGCAACGGGTCTGATTCCAGTCGATTTTTCCATGATGCCGCAGAAAAAAGCATATGGATAAACACAAATTGGGGATGGGACAGGCTTGCAACGGCAAAACGGATTTTCGGTGATGACAGGGTGGCTGAATGTGCTACGCTAATTACCGGTGGATCGAAAGTCGGGGCTTACTTTAAAGACCCTGCTTTAGTGTATCCCTTTCTCCTGGCCTGTAGGGATGTTGACTTTCTAATGTTGCCTTCAAAAAAAGCAGAAGTTGAAACGAAAATTGAGATTTACAAGCCGGATTATCTTCTTTGCATTGATACTGACCTGCCGTTTTTTCCTTCCGATTCTCGTCCATTAAAGATCTGGCAATCAGGCAAATCAGATTCAACATTAAAAGGCGTCTTGATTCAGTTAAACAGGGATTATCGCGGGACCTAAGAAACGCTATTTTTTTTATTTAAAATCATACTGCATGATCCGATTTTCCATCATTATCTGCATAAAGGAAATAATTAACCCGACAACTCAGCTTACCAGATTTATTTAGCAGCAGCTTCTTTTTGTGTCATTTGATATTGATGCGGGTTACCGGATACAAAAAAGGATTATTTCCGATTAATAACTCGCAACTCGTAACCCGGAACACCTGCGTGATAGGCAAACAAGTTAAAAAAGACGCATTATGGATAACGATAAATGCCGCTGTAGGGTTAATATGCTTTTGATCAGTGTGACGGATTTCACACCTATTATGTGATATATTTCATTGCGCTTGCCCTTGCCCCGATATATACTTGCGCCATTGCAGAGTTTTGGTTCATCAAGGTTGAAGTTATGATGAAATTCCTTTTAGATTGACACAAAAGTCTTAATTAAATATAGTTGTCCCGGCCAGGACGACTGGAAAAAATTGGAAATCACGAAACTAAAAAAATGATGAACTCGTAAAAAGTCCGCGTTAGACAGTTTCGTAAATAATTCAGCCATAAATAACTACCTGGAAATGGTGTATAAGGAGGAAAAATGAAGCGTCATCAAGCTGCAACAATAATTTTATTTTTAACAATAACCCTCTTAATGGCTGGCTGTGCCTCAGGGCCGGTTGTTGAGCGTAAAGCTGTGGATACGACCATTGACCTTAGCGGACGCTGGAATGATGCCGATTCAAGAATGGTATCTGAAGAAATGATAAAGGATTGTCTTAACCGGCCATGGCTTCAAAAATTCAAAATAAAACATGGAGGAGAACCCACGGTTATCGTTGGCCGTGTTAAAAACAGAAGTCATGAACATATCAATGTGCAAACATTTGTTAAAGATCTGGAAAGGGCTTTAATTAATTCAGGACAGGTTCAATTCGTGGCATCAAAGGGAGAAAGGTCAGGAATCCGGGAAGAGCGCAAGGATATGGCTAAGCATGCAACGGATGAAACCATGAAAGGCCCGGGCCAGGAGATAGGTGCGGATTTCATGCTGATAGGAGTGATTAATACCATTAGAGATGATATTGGCAAAAAAGCCGTCATGTATTATCAAACCAATCTTGAACTGATAAATCTTGCATCCAATATTAAGGTATGGATCGGTGAAAAGAAAATCAAAAAACTGATTAAAAAGAAAAATGTGAAATGGTAGGATGTTAAAATGATTTTATCGGCACAAAAAACCAAAGGAAAACTTTTAAGTCTTTTGCTGATGTTGATTTTTGGGGCTCTGCTTTTTTCATGCGCTCCTAAAGTCAAGCATTATCCGCTAATTAACCAGCATCTCTCCAATCAAAATTATGAACAGGCCCTACAAGTTATAAAAGACAATAAAGATGCTTACCCTAAACGAAATGCAGCACTCTACTATATGGAAGAAGGAATCCTTGCCCATTTCGCTTTGCGTTTTAAGGAAAGTAATGAAAGTCTTTCCAGAGCGGAACAGATTATAGATGAGTTGTATACCCGTTCAATTTCAAAGCAAACAGCTTCTTTTTTAATCAACGATAACACGATACCTTACAGAGGAGAAGACTTTGAGAGCGCCATGGTCAATCTTTTCATGGCCCTAAATTATGTTGGCCTGGGTCTTCGGGATGAAGCCCTTGTGGAGGCCCGAAAGGTAGATAACAAATTAAACATTATAAACAGCCATTACCCTGAAGATAAAAAAAACGTTTATAAAGAAGATGCTTTTATTCGATTTCTGATGGGGGTTCTATACGAGGCTGACGGTCAGGACAATGACGCATTTATATCCTACAGAAAAGCGGAAGAAATTTACAGAACAGACTACCGTCAAAATTATGGTGTTTCCCCAACGGGTTTATTAATTAAAAACCTTCTTTCTTCAGCTAAAGCAATGGATTTTCAAGAAGAGCTAAGGGAAATACAGAGGCAATATTCGGATGTAACCTTCATGGATCCCGCCAAAAAAAAAGATATGGCAGAAATCTATCTGATTCACTATAACGGCTTAGGACCTGAAAAAGTTGAAAAACGCTGGGTAGTCCCACTTCCGGATGCATATATTGTCAAAGTGGTTTACCCAAAATTTCAAAAAAGACACTACCAGATTGTCCGGGGAGTAACGACATTGAAAAATGTCACCTCCGGGATGTCTTACCAGTTTTCCACTATCTTAATGGAAAATATTGGTTCCATTGCAGTTAAGAACCTGGATAATCGAACCGGCAGGATCAAAGCCAAGGCCATTCTCAGGGCAACAACCAAATACGCTGCCACCAAAGCTTCATCCAGGGCAGCCAAGAAGGAAGGGGGAGCCCTTGCCGGTCTACTGGTTCAGGTGGCCGGCA
>Ga0114918_10003776_pt1 | contig 13248 bp, 10 predicted proteins | sample LantaG_FD_87015 | JGI IMG/M metagenome (GOLD analysis project Ga0114918, IMG submission 87015) | Deep subsurface microbial communities from Baltic Sea to uncover new lineages of life (NeLLi) - Landsort_02402 metaG | ecosystem: Environmental > Aquatic > Marine > Oceanic > Sediment | place...
CTGAATTTTGCCCAATTCATATCGGTAAAGTAAAACTCGGTATACACCGATTGCCATATCAAAAAATCCATTAATCGTGTGGCACCAGACCTGATGACGAGGTCAGGCTCCGATTTGAAGAGTAACTCCGATTCTATCACCTTCTCATCAATCTCTTCAGGCTCTATTTCCCCTGTCTTTACCTTCTTTACTATCTCTTTTACCGCCTCTGTCAGCTCGCTTCTACCACCAAACCCTAATGAAACCGTTATTCTCCTTTTGTTAGCACCCGCATCTTCTACGAACTTTGTATACGCTGGTTCGCGTTCCGATTCGCCGCCATATATGACTAAGGACGCATTTTCTTTGCTCAACGTCTTTGTTAGCTCTTCTTCGAGGCAAGAATATGCGTCTTCCAATATCTGTCTATCCATTCCCTCGTGGATAACGCTGATGTAAACACTTATAATCTCTATGTCCAGTGCATGGCACCACCGTATGAAGTGCTTGAGCTTTTCCATTCCCCGCTCATCTGCGAAAAGGTCGGTTTCATCCAGGACAAGAAGAATATGATTCACCGGGATGGGCGATTTCATTATTCCTCTTTGTAATAGTTCCTCATATAGGAACGAGATGGGGCGTAGCATAAGCGCCGGGAGAGGGATTCGAACCCTCGCTCCCCGTAAGGGGAAGTAGGTTAGCAACCTACCGCCTTAGACCTCTTGGCTATCCCGACATCCGTGCTTGCTTAGTTTACTTATCCCTCCTCTGCGTATATAAATTTTGGTTTAACTTAATTGATTCAGACGTTTCTGACCTTTTCCCGTTATTTTCCATTTATAAGGTCTCTTTCCCTTCCGCTTCACTATTTGTTCGTCCTCCAACAAACGTAAGTGATGACGTGAAGTGGAATAACTCAAAACTGCTAAGCTCGATACTTCTTTTATGGTGAGTGCGTTAGCCCTGCCCATCACTTCAAGTATCTTCGTTCTCGCTTTTAACCCTCTTATAACATTTCTCTTACGCTCTAAGTATGCATCGGGGTGATACTTTTTTCTTTGCATCCATCCAGAGGTATTTTCATGTAGTCAATTTCAAAGTCTAAAAGGCTTAGCTTACTTAATAGACCCCCCGCTTCCTTTGCCTTTGTTGAAGTAACAATACAAATGCTACAATTGCAATCACGACCACAACGACGATAATAGCATAATTCTTGAGCGTTCTGCCTCCAACTGCTGACCCTGCTTTAGCTTCTGCCTCTTTCGCGGAATCCAATGCCTTCTCAGCCTCTACTAATGCCTCCTCCGACCTGCCTTCGTTATATAACTGCTGAGAATTGCTCAGATGTTCATTAGCCAATGTAAGACTCGTATTCGCATCAGCTACGTTAAGGCCCGCGTCTTCAGCGTCAGCAATTGCCAAAGTCGCCTTTTCTATCTCCCTGGTTGCGTTGTCTACTGCGATGATAACATCCTCTATTGTCTGAGAGGTCACATCGATTTTTATCTCTACCACTAAATACTCACCCTCTGTCGTCTCCTGTGTCACGTTTAACAACGTGAATGCCGCTCGCTTTCCCACTTCCGGTGCCTCTCCCGACCAAATTATGACAACTTCATCTACGAGTTTTTTATGGTTTAGAGTGTAAGAACTGCCACTTTGGAGCGCTTTCTCTTCCAGGCCTTCCCCACTTATACTTCCTATTGCCCCCACCAATTCTGACTGAAAACTAAACGTTGATTCATCTAATTCCTTGCTAATGTTCGTTAAGACAACCTTTATGGAAACTTCACTGCCGCCTTCTACCATTTCCGTTCCATATACCTCGTCATAACGCAGATCCTTTATCTCCACATTCGCAAAAGGAGTTGTAGACAACGATGTTGACTCTTCTGCAACGCATACGCTCATGCTTAGCGGCATCAAACAAAACGCACCTACGACAAGTAAGGTCAATATATGTCGGGAGTTAATTTTCAATGGTATCACCTTTCTTTTCTCGCATACCTCACTCAGAACAAAGGCTTTATGTTCTCGTTTGTATCCAAGAGTTCTTTGTAATCTTTCTCTTTCTCGCTCGATACTTCTTTTATCTGCTCTTGTGCTTCGGTACCAATCGCTTGTAACTCTTTTATCCGCGGGACATCAGACACGCCTGAAAACAGAACGATCGTCGATACATGCCGCCCCTTTACCAGTGGATAATCTCCGCCCCTCACTTCTTTCCCTCTTATCATCTCTTCGACTCGCATCTTTGACTTCTCTATACCCTTCCTGCTTAACTCCTTCGGTGGTCCTGCTGCAATTATCAACGCCTTCTCCGCAGTTGAAACATCGCAGGGGATCGTTAATCTTCCTGCTACTGCTCTCCGCACCAAAGAGGTAATCCTTGTAACCGTATCCAGATTCTCCATGGCCTTCTTTTTGCCAAGGAACTTCCTAAATAATCCCTCACTCTGTATTTCTTCCGATGCATATCCAATCGTCGATATCCCGCCTCCTTTCAGTGTGTTCATCACCTCTGCCGCATCTACGACCATCTGTCCCACTTCATTCGCTTCTCCTGCACCGAACAAAATCCCGAATCGCCTCACAATTTCTTCGTTTATGTCCTCAAATGCTTCCTTTACACTCTCCCCACCCTTCTTCCATGCATCATTATCAAAAAGGAAAAGATTGTCTACTTCATTCACAAACGTCACCAGGCTTCTTGCGGCATTTAACGAATATAAGCTCCCCTCATCTTTCGATGGTAATATCCCAAGCCCGTAAACCGGTTCCTCGTATAGCTTCTTCAGCCTCCTTGCTAATACCGGTGCACCGCCAGACCCGGTCCCGCCTCCTAAACCCGCTATAATCAAAAAAGCATCAACCTGATGTGTTCCTCGTTTATCTATCTCGCTCTGTATCGTATAAACTTCATCGGTAGCAACCTGCGCGCCTAATTCGTTATCTGCACCGATTCCATGCCCTTTCGTGAGTGACTCTCCTACAAGTATTCTATCATCCATGGGTATATTCTTTATCCCCATCAAATCAGACCGTGCTGTATTGATGGCCAATGCGCGAATCACGAAATTCTGCCCTGTTTTCTTAGCAAGCTCTACGAATGCATCTGCAACTCTCCCCCCGGCCTGTCCATAACCTATCACGAATACCCGCATTTTATTCCCCCCCTTTCTTCTTTACCACCCATTAATGCCAACAACTCTCGTATTATACTTCTCCAACAGTAAGCGAGAGTATATAAAACTTTCGGTTTGGCATATGTTTTTACCTTCATTTTTACTTTCTTCTTCTCCCTCTCTTTTTCATTTGTTTATAGTATTATATTCACTTATGGTAATTTGAAGATTTTAAAACGATGTTCTTGCTATACATATTTAAACGCACGTCACCCATAGATACCCGGCTTTTTTTCAAACCAGTGCCTCTGAGGTGATTTACTACTAATTCTTCCACCTTCCCTGTTTCGTCAGCAAAAATAATATCCTTCACGCTACCTATACAATCGCCCCCAGCCGTTATAACTTTTTTATCCAAGATAGATTTAGCAAACATCTTCATCGCCTTACCCCTGTCTCGCGGTATAAAGTCCAGGATAAAGATTTCGCTCTTTCTAATCTCCATTACATCCTGTCCCAATAAGTCACTAATCGCCTTTATATCCACGACGTCTTCCAGCTTGAGACCAAGTCGGTATAAAATGACATATGCTAAACACTGCGAGAACGCGAACGGATAGATGGCTGCAAACTTACCGTGCATCCGTATCATCTCTTTATCCTCGGGGTCAAACAGGTAATCGTCCACGGCTTCTCGAACTTCCCGCGTAATCACCGCTTTTACCGCCTCGACACCTATCGCACCCTTCTCTATCCCCTTCGCTTCACACATCTGGATTGCGTACGGAACAAAATGTTCTACGGCATCTTCCGCAACGTCTTCAAAGATGAAATTCCACGGGAACAATTTTGACCTCAAGTAAGCAACTACTTTTTCCTTCTCCTCTTTACCTTTCTTCTTCCACCACATCGCTTCTCTTCTCTTCTCTTTTTAATTCACTTTTTTAAAAACTTTAATATATTATGAATGTTCAAGCTCGAATTTGAAATACCGACCCTTTTCATCTTCCCTTCATCTTCGCTTGTTTTGGCATTACAGATTCTCCATACCATTTCACCAAAGTCCGTCGCTTCGTATTTATCATCATATTCCTTTATCAGATTATATTCCCATCCATCGCCCACTAAATACGCTATGCCATTAACCAGCTCTTTATCATAAATATCTCTCACCAGCTCCTTATACTCCTTATCTTCCCTGTGAGAAATCTCTCTTATCTCCTTCATTCCCAGTCTCCTTCCTTCTTTGAGCAGTGTCCCTAACACAATAAAAGCGTATTCGTTTTGCTTGAGCAGCTCACAACACTTATCTATGGTATTCTCCATGCCGAGCATCTGCTTCGCAGTCTCCTGAATCATCATTATTACGTATCCCAGGACTTCCAAAGATGACCGCCCGTATGCTAAATCAACCTTTATTCCATCCTTAGAAAACGTAGCTACTTTGAACTGAATACTTGGAGATGGAGCGCCAAAAAAGAGGTTTGTAAGAGCGGAGAAAAACTCTTCAGAAATCGGCTCGTGTTCGCTATCGTAAGGGAAGAAGTCATCTTCAAAGAGGTCTAAATTTGGGGCTAATTCCGCTGTCATCTCCAATATTTCTTTTTCGATTTCTCCTAACTTCATAAAGGCACCGCTTATGTCGTCCACCTCTTTTCGTAGCCGCTTCGCTTCTACCTCTAATTGGTCCTTTAACTTCCCCCCAATCCCCTTCTCCAATAGCTTCTCTATCTCTTCCAGCCTATTTCCACCAGCCCCTTCGGCGGTTATTTCTTGCAATCGCCAATATTCATGAGCTAATGCATTTGCCTTTTCATTGAATTTCTCCACCATCTCTACACTCCCTTTCTCTAAGGGTCAAGATTAAAATATACCTTATATACTATATATTTAACCGTCGTAGAAGATCATAAGTGAAGCTCCAATTATCATTCTTGCTCGTTCACATTCACTATCTTCAAAATGAGCACCCTGTCTAATGCTGTACGTGCACCGAAGCAAAACTATAAAACCTGACTATCACCTACTTAAATATGTGAAGTGGCTAAATAGGATACTGGGCAAGGAGGAAGAGGAAATACCGTCTGCAGTCGCCTTCGATGAAATAGATACGTGGTTGGAGATGGTATCGAAATCACTATTTCGTGGTCTGAATACAAATGCCAGTCAGTTATACGACGAGATAAGAGCTATACGTGAGCAACTTAAGCAAAACATCCACGAGTTTCAGGACGCTGCCCCAAATGAGGAAGTGCCAGATTCTATCTCAAAAATAGGAGTGGTAAGTCGAAAAAAAATGGTAAAAGATCTTTATTCGATGACCGAAAAAATTGCGATTCCAACCCAGACCGACTATAACGCGGTTTTGTCTTTTTATAGCGCAACGACATCCAACCTGGAATTTCCTTTCGGCAAATCACAGAGGAACATCTACTGTGTTCGGTCACTCTTTCCCGATGAGATTGAGAAAGTTATCTCTGATCTCACGCGATTGCGAGACCTTCTTAACCAGCTCATCACACCCATAAAGGGGAAAGAAAAACAGATTGCACATTTAGAAGAAGTGCCTGTGATAGTGCAAGATGTAACGGAACTGAAATCTGGGATAGAAAAGGAGAAAGAGAACGTTGTTGATCAAGAACAGGAGTATTCTGCACTCGAAAGGCGAATCGAAGCAGAAGGGAGCAAATTAAACAAGATAAAGGAAGAAGCAGAATGGATGCTGTTCAAAGAGCTCGAAACCGAATTAGATTCGTTAGAAGAGGATTTAAACGCGCTCGAATCGAACGTTCGCAAATTGTTCTCGCCACTTAACAAAGCACTCAACCTCTTGAAGAAGCAGGATGAGACTGGGCGGCATACCCTTACTCCAGAAGAGAGAAGAGCTATAGCTTCAATCTTATCATCGCCAATTCAAGCGCTCGATGAAGATATTAACGGATTTCTCCTCGCTATAAGGAATATTATAGAAGGAGACCCCTCGGTCCTCAAGGATCGAAAGCGAGATACAACGCTGAACTGGATAGACAATCTGTTAAATGCTGATCTATCCTCGATAAGGGGGAAACGTGATCGGCTGCAAGCACGAATTGCAGAGATCAAAGGCAAGCTTTTGGATATGAAGATACTCAAAGATAAAGAGGAGATCAAGCAATCAGTTGTTTCGGCGAAGGGGCAACTCACTCAAGTACAAGAAGGAATAACACGATCAAAAAGACACATAGTTTCGTTGGAAGAGGAGCTGAGAGAGAAGGAGCGGCTTTTGGTAGAGGCTTTGGAAGAGATTGCCGGCAAGAAAATTGATGTTACGTTCGAGTCCTGAGTTCGGGTTTTTGACTGGTGTTAATACTTGGAACAGAGGTGAAAGGGCAAAAACCACGCACCTTTTTAATTGTACACCTTACAACAATAACATACATATCACGTATTAGCAAAAGAGAACGTGGATAGGAACAAGCTAAAATGGATTCAGCGGCGCAGAACATCAAGTTCAAGGAAATAGAAGCGAAATGGCAGCGTAGCTGGGAAGAAGAGAAGATATTTGATGCTAAAATCGAACAAAAGGAGAAGTTCTTTTTGACAGCCCCTTATCCGTACACCTCGGGACCGTTGCACATAGGTCATGGAAGAACGTACACCATAGCAGATATAATTGCGCGATTTAAGCGATTGCAAGGCTACAATGTCCTCTTTCCAATGGCGTTTCATGTTACGGGCACGCCGATCTTAGCGATCGCAGACAGCATTGCGAAAGGAGAAGAAGCGGTTGTAGAACGATATAAGGATTATGTCTCGATTTACGAGGATGCAGCGCAGGTTGAAGAAATTGTCAAGACGTTTGATAAGCCGGAAATTGTTGCGGATTTCTTCGCTGCTCGAATATCAGAGGACTTTAAGAGGATGGGGTATTCCATAGATTGGCGGAGAAAGTTCAATACCACCGAGCCGATGTACAACAAGTTCATCGAGTGGCAGTTCAAGAAGCTTTATGACAAGGGCGTTATAAAAAAGGGGAAGTATCCGATTACGTATTCCTGTGAAGAGGGTTGTGCGGTTGGAGAAGATGATATCGGCGAGGGTGACACAGATAAGGTATCAATCATTGAATATACGGCGTTAAAATTCAAACTTTGTGACGATGACGCGTACTTAGTTGCTGCAACGCTGCGTCCCGAAACCATTTTTGGCATCACCAATCTCTGGATAAACCCTGATGCAACGTATGTCAAAGTTAAGGCCAGGGATGAATGTTGGATTGTGTCTAAGGAAGCTGCGGATAAATTGGGTTACCAGCGTGAAGACGTTGCGGTTTTAGAGGAGATAAAGGGGGTGGATTTGCTGTGGAAGCAGGCTAAGGAGCCTGTGGAGGATAGAGAAATCCCGATTTTCCCCGCAAGCCTCGTTGATGAAGATGTCGGCACCGGAGTGGTTTATTCGGTGCCCGCACATGCCCCGTATGATTATATGGGTTTGGAAGACTTGAGAAGGACAGAAGGGATTGAACTTGCCCCTATAAAGATAATAGACATTGAAGGGTATGACTTGCCAGCGAAAGAGATCTGTGAACAGATGGGAATCGAAAGCCAGGATGATGAGCGTTTGGAGGAAGCCACGCAGATAATTTATAAGGATGAATTTTATCGCGGTGTGTTGAATGAGCAGTGTAAGGATTTTGCAGGTATTAAAATCGCTGCGATCAAGGATGAGGTTAAGGATTGGTTAAAGGGCGAAAATATAGCCGATGTATTTTACGAGACCTCGCGGAAGGCAGTAACGAGAGGCGGAGGAAAGGTAATCGTTGCAGTCCTGCAAGATCAGTGGTTTATCGATTACACACCGCAATGGTGGAAGGATGAGGGGCATAAACTCGTTGACAACATGCTGTTCTATCCGGATAAGTACAAGACGTATATGCAGGACATTATTGATTGGTTGGCTTTTAGACCATGCGCGAGAAAACGGGGTTTAGGCACACAGTTTCCGTTTGAAAAGGAATGGATAATCGAATCGCTGAGTGATTCCACCATTTACATGGCGATGTACACCATAGCGCACCAGCTCAGGCACGTGCCGGTTGATGCACTGGAAGAACAGTTTTTTGATTACGTATTTCTGGGAATCGGCAATACCGAAGACATTGCAAAAGAACTACAGCTTGACACGAACGTTTTGACACTGCTAAGGGAAGAGTTTGAATACTGGTATCCTAATGATCAGCGGCACACTGCGCCACCGCACCTCTCGAACCATCTGGTTTTCTTCTTGATGCACCATGCAGCGATATTTCCCGAACGTCACTGGCCGAAAGCGATAACCTTAAACGAGTTGATGATCAGGGAAGGGCATAAGATCTCGAAGAGCAAAGGAAATGTCATTCCGCTGGCACACGTGTCAGAGCTTTATGGCGTGGATATATACCGGCTTTATTGCGCGCTTAATGCCGATTTCGCAAGCGTAGTCAATTGGCGGGAGCAGGACACCGATGCATTGCGGAAACGGTTTAATGCTCTGGTAACCGTGTTCGAGGAGAGCACATGGGCTGATGCATTACAAGAAGACGAGTTCACGCATACCGATAGATGGCTGCTCTCGAAGTTTTACCGAATGTTACAGGAATCAATCGAGCGGTTTGAAGGCTTTAGAATACGCGAAGCAGGCATAAATGTGGTCTTCAACCTGACGAATGACATAAGATATTATGAGAAGCGAGCGAGCGTGGAACGGAGGAGGCGGATTGTCAGGAACATTCTGGATGACTGGCTAATAATTCTTTCGCCACTCGTGCCGCACATCTGCGAAGAGCTCTGGCACAACCGGCACGATACGTTTATTTCGCTGCAAACGCTGCCAGCGATTAAAGAGGAGTTTATTGAGGACTTAGTAGAGAAAGAAGAGGACTACGTAGTCTCCCTGGTTGGAGATATACAGGAGATACTGAAAATAGCAAGGATCACGCCCGGTAAAATTTACCTTTATACCGCAGATGCGGAGTCGGAGCAGTGGAAGTGGGCGCTCTTCAAAGCGCTCAAGGATGTGCCGGATAAGGATAAGATAAAAGAGGCGATGTCCATCCGCAAGGACAAGAGCACCGTGGATTTTGTGAAGCATTTGCTGAAAAGCAACTTGGATTATTTTGAGCTGAACGAGAAGGAGATTCTGGCACGCGAGAAAGAGTATTTAACGAAGGAGTTCTGCTGTGAGATCGGAATAAACGAGGAGTACGATCCAAAGGGAAGGAGGAAGTTTGCGCTTCCGCTTAAGCCTGCTATTTATGTGGAAAGCTGAAGGAAGTGCCGACGTTTATGCAAACCGTGAATCGCGGTGCCAACCAGACCCGCAAGAGCTGGTTCGTAAAATATGAGCATAAAAAAGTGGTTTGGCGTTAGAAGAAAAGAAAGACGGAAAGAGGAAGATAACCCTGCGAGTATTTTTAACGCCGCTTTGCAGCTTCATAAATCAGGGAGATTTAACGCGGCATACCCACTGTATGAAAAAGCTCTCATTTCCTTCGAAACCCTTCTTGATAAATTCCCGGAGAACACGCAGTTCCAGTCTGATGTAGCAACGACATTGAACAACCTCTGCGCTCTGCTCAGTGACATGGGCAGGCTGGAGAAGAGGCAAAGGGGCGGTATGAAAGCGCTCTGGGATTAGTAGAAGGTCAAAAAAAACCAACATTTGACCGGATGGCTATTGGCGATGCTTGGAAAGTTAGAACTTGAAAAAGATGTGCCTGACCTTGAAACTGCGCAATCATATTTAGAATCGTGCATAGAAAAGCTGAACAAAGATATTCGACCCGGGTATCCAAATGCAGTAAACTGGCTTGGTCTCTGCTATTATAAGCTTGGGGAACAACAGAAGAAAGCGGCGAGGGAAGAAAAGGAAAAAAACCGCATCAAACAGCTTGCGAAAGAATCTTCTCAATTCTATACATTAGCTGCTACCAACTACCGGAAAGCGTTTGAAGTCCCCTATGCCCGGATGCACTCTCAAATGCTCATCGATGCATATATCGCTGATACCTTTTCGGGCTCTGTTCAAATTCTCGGGGAAGATAATGACCACAGGGCTGTTGCTATACTGACAGAGTCCCTCAAGAAATTAGAAGATGCCCGTAACATAGCAAAGGACAACGAAGACCAAAAGCTGAGAATTGAAGGAGTATATTATGACCTTTTGGCGAAACAGTGCATCCGGTCGGGGAGTCTGTTTAGAGGGAATAAGGCGAAACAGGAGGCACTACTTGGTGAAGCAATTGAGAACCTCATGAAAGCAGCCCAGATATTTGAAGAATTGCAGGCAGACAAAACGGCAGCTTCCTGCAAAGGCTGTGCATGTCTCTATAACGGGTTAAAAAAATTCAGAGAGGGAATCATGTCCGATACATTACCATTAATCGCTGATGCACACCAAGAACTTAAAAGAGCCTCGTTGTTTTATAAAAACGCCGAGAGTGAAGTGGGCGTGGATGTGGTTTCTGCAATAAATGCGGTTATTCCAGAAATCGAAAAGTGCCATGATACCTGGGTAAGGGATGGCAGAAAGCCAAAAATCGCTGAATATCTCCCAGTTTATGAGGAAATAAATACCCTAGTAGAACAAATATCGGCTGTTGGGTTGCGCAACCTGTTCAAAATTTATGTCTCCGATGAAACGATGAAGTTGGTGGACGAGCAAAAACCTAAAATAGCAAGGGCACAAATTGATTTTAGGGGTGGTGTTATTATGGGAGATGTAACTGTCTTTGAAAATATCCAGAAGTCAACCATAATAAACAAATCGATAGTTGAAAAATCGTTTAACAGAATAAAAACGGATTATGGTGAAGATGTGGCGAATGCATTATTGCAGATAGCGGCATTTATTGAGAAATCGAAGAATAGAGAAGCCGGAGAACTATTTTACACGTTTAACGAAGAACTTAACAAACCAGAGCCGAAGAAGTCGGTGTTAAAACGACTCTGGGAGGGAATAGAAAAGGCTCTTCCGACTATAACCGAGTTATCAGATGCAATCGTAAAACTCCAAACGCTCTTCAATCAGTAACGAGCTTAAATATCCAGATTCATCACTTCCTTTGCATGGTCTTGTATAAACTTTCTTCTCGGTTCTACCTCCTCGCCCATCAGCACCGTAAAGAGCCAGTCCGCTTCTGCGGCATCCGCTAAATTCACCTGCTTTATGCACCGTGTAAGCGGGTTCATGGTTGTCCCCCACAACTGCTCGGGATTCATCTCGCCCAAACCTTTGTACCGCTGTATCTTCACACCGGCATCCCCGTCCTTCACGTTTAACTCCTCCAGAATCTTTGCGTATTCGTCATCGGTAAAGGCATATCTCACCTCTTTGCCCTTCTTCACCATATACAACGGCGGCATCGCTATATACACGTGGGTCGTGCTTACCAACTCCTGCATGTAACGATAGAAGAAAGTGAGCAAGAGCGTTCGGATATGCGCACCGTCAATGTCTGCGTCGCTCATGATGATCACTTTATGATAGCGCGTTTTTTCCACATCGAAATCCTCGCCTATTCCCGCACCAAGAGCAGTAACAAGCGCGCGGATTTCGGTACTCTTCAGTATCTTGTCCAGCCGCGCCTTCTCCACGTTCAGAATCTTTCCTCTTATAGGCAGAATCGCCTGGAAGTTCTTATCCCGTGCCTGTTTCGCAGAGCCACCGGCGGAATCGCCCTCCACGATATAAATTTCCTTTTTCGCAGGGTCTCTCTCAGAGCAGTCCGCAAGCTTCCCGGGCAGCGAATCCGCGATGAAATCTTTCTTCCTCACTATTTCACGAGCATGTCTTGCTGCTTCTCGTGCCCTCGCAGCATCCACTGCTTTCTTAATGATCGCAGTCGCATCAGTTGGATGCTCGTCCAGGAAGTCCCACAGATGTTCCCGTACAATTGATTCCACAATGCCCTTGACTTCGCTATTTCCGAGTTTGGTTTTTGTCTGCCCCTCGAATTGCGGATCCTTTAGCTGCAAACTTATTATCGCCGTGAGCCCTTCTCGCACGTCATCGCCATCCAAACTCATTTTTTTAAGCAGGTTATTCGCTTTGCCGTATTCGTTAAGCGCCCTCGTCAACGCCGCTTTGAATCCACTGAGATGCTTACCTCCTTCTATGGTCTTAACATTATTCACGAACGAGAAGATGTTCTCCGAATAGCTGTCGTTATACTGTATACCGATTTCAACTTTAACGTCATCCTTATCGTCTTCAAAAAGTATGTGCCCGTGCAGCACGCGTTTATCCCTGTTTATATATTCCAGAAAAGAAGCAATGCCACCCTCATACCTGAATGTTTTACCTTCCCCCGTTCTTTCATCTTCCAGGGAAATAGAAAGCCCTTTATTCAAAAAGGCCAGCTCTCTCAGTCGAGTCGTTAAAATGTTCGCGTCAATTTCATACGAGCCAAAAATCTGACTATCCGGTTTAAATCGCACCTTCGTCCCACACGCTCCGTTATTCTCTTCCGAGCAGCTCACCGCTTTTAATTCACATACCGGCTTGCCACGCTCGTATCTTTGAAAATAGTTCTGCTCATTCCTGCACACTTCCACCTCCAGCCACTCTGAAAGTGCATTTACCACCGAAATCCCCACGCCGTGCAGCCCGCCGGCCACTTTATAAACCTTGTCATCAAATTTACCGCCTGCATGCAGCTTTGTCATCACTACTTCCACCGCAGGAAGGTTATATTCCTTATGAAGGTCTACAGGAATCCCTCTTCCGTTATCGCTTACCGTCACGGAGTTATCAGTGTGGATTATCACGTCAATAGCGGTGCAAAACCCTATTATGGCTTCATCCACGCTGTTGTCTAACACTTCGTTTACTAAATGATGAAGACCTCGGGTGCCCGTATCACCAATGTACATAGAAGGCCTTTTTCGTACCGCTGTTAAGTCTTTTAAAACCTGTATATCCTTCGCACTGTAGCTTTCTTCTTCTGCCATCTCTGTGTAAATAATATGCGATAGCTTTAAATAGAATTTTCACTTTACACTGATGCACCGGGATTACCTGATGCCCCACGTCAATCGGCTTTCAAAGAGATAATTCAACAAAAACGCGCAAATAATCCCCGCGATATTTGAGAGCAGATAGTACACGCCCACATACTCTGTTAAGA
>Ga0114918_10003778_pt1 | contig 13242 bp, 13 predicted proteins | sample LantaG_FD_87015 | JGI IMG/M metagenome (GOLD analysis project Ga0114918, IMG submission 87015) | Deep subsurface microbial communities from Baltic Sea to uncover new lineages of life (NeLLi) - Landsort_02402 metaG | ecosystem: Environmental > Aquatic > Marine > Oceanic > Sediment | place...
ACTAAGAGATTGCGCAACCGACAAAGAAAAAGAACAAAAAGCCGAGCAGCTTATTGAGCAATTCGGCGATGCTAAATTACTTGGCATCCTGCTCCGCCGAGCCAAAAAACGCTGCCGACCACTCTGGCGAACAATAGTTGCAAGAACATTTCAGGCCATTGGTATTTTAATTCTATGTTTTATTTTCTATACAATCTGGTTTTTAACCGGCAAGCCGACCATCAGTGTTGATTATCTGGCGATAATAAATCAGATGAACAAGCCGGAACTTTCCGAAAAGGATAACGCCTGGCCACACTATGAAAAAGCGATTGAATTATATGTTAAGCCAAGTGAAAACTTAGAAGAAACAGATACATTCAGAAATTACAAAGAAATAAAAAGCTTTGGCGATATCACTGCTGAGGAAAAGAAAGAAGTAATTGATTGGGTTGGTCAAAATCAAGCAGCGTGGCAGGAATTTGCCACAGCAAGTTCAAAACTGCACTGTTACAGAAAAGCTGAATACAACACCAAAGATGAAGAGAAATGGTTATGGAATATTCTTATGCCTGAACTGGCTGAGTTGCGTGGTTTGTCGAAGTTAGGCATCTGGCGTGCAAAGATAAACGTAGAGCAAAACAAAATTCAACAAAGTGTTGAAGATTGTCTTGTGATTATTAAAACCGGCAGATTTTGGCAGAACAGTAAAGTATCAATTGTCGAACAATTGGTAGGATTGGCAATCAGTAGACTCGCCCATCAGGAAATACTGCACATCACAGAAACTGAGAAGTTATCAGCGGCACAACTGAAAAGACTCCAGCAGCAGCTGTTGGAAATTTATCCGAGCGGGTTTCCGCCGATGGATATAGAGGGGGAACGACTTATGTTTCTTGACATTGTTCAGCATGTATTTACTGATAGAGGACCAGGAGGAGGACATTTAATACCTGAAAGACTATGTTTTTTAAATGATGCTTTGTGTGGATCCCAAGACTTTTTGAGTGTTGAGACGGGCCTTGGGGAGACTTTTCTTTTGGCCGGGCCGGCTATGTACCATGCCAGACGAAATGAAACGGTTGCAAAAGGTAACGAGTACTATGACCAGTTAGCCCAAATATCAAAGATGACCCCTTACGAACGGCATATAAACGAGATTGATGAGGACGAGATGATTTTGTCTTTGCGGAAATGGAGATATGTTTTGATTTCTATTTTTATGCCTGCTCTTGGCCGAGCATCTGAGGTAGTTTATCGCGTCCAGATATTACACGAGGCAACAATTACGGTTTTGGCTTTGCAGCGTTGGCGGTTGGAGAGGAATGGTTATCCGGCGGATTTAGATGAACTGGTTACGGCGGGATATTTGAACGAGCTGCCGATGGACCCATATAGTGACAAACCCTTAGTTTACAAGAAAACAGATGATAACTTCATTCTCTACAGTGTCGGTCGTAATTTCACCGATGATGGTGGAGAATACGGCAAGGACAGAAAAGGTAAGCCGAGGTTGTGGTATTCTCTCGATGGCGACGCGATTTTCTGGCCGATACAGAGAAATTAGCGTACAGTGGGTAGCTCGTTGCGATGCAACGCAGCGAACGTTCAGCGGATAGATTTTTTAATACAGCTGGCAAAAATAAAAAAATCGACCATCGATAAAGAAAAAACAATAATCAATAGTCAATAGTAAATAGTCAATTATCAGTAATTATAGCTTGAAATTCGCTGGGATTTGCGAACACGCCGGCGGTTCTTCTCCGACGGCTTTTCGTAGTAGGCGGTGCGCTTCATATCCCTGATAAGACCCTCCTTCTCGCAGAGCTTCTTAAAGCGTCTTATCATCTGCTGAACCGACTCACCTGTACGCGACTTCACTCTTAACATAAAAAACGGCCTTCCTTACTTAAATGCTTAACATAAAGGTACAAAAAGAAACGTCTATAAGTTTATTTCGTCAAAATACAGAAAGAAATTCATCCTAACTGATAATTTATCTTTTATCAAGTCAAAAACGCCGCCAGTGGCTGATTTTCGACGTCGAATCGCCCTTCTGACCCAAAAAACGGGAAAAATGCGGCGATTTACCGAATATTTGGACTTTATTGAGAAATATGGCCAAATATGCTAAAATAAAAGGGTGATTTTGGGAGGCAGCTTTTAATTGGAAAAACTGCGTGAAACGCTGAGGGTCAGGAAAGAGCGAGCCATTCTGGTAGCCGCTGTCCTGCACGCCAAGAGTGATTCGGACAATTTGGTCGAGCTGACAGCCTTAGCTGAAAGTGCAGGTGCCATCGTTGTTGACAGGTTCCAGCAGAAAATCCGCACAATCAATCCCACCACGTATATAGGCAAAGGCAAAGCCGAACTGCTCGCAGGCCGAGTCAGACGCTTCAAAGCCAACGTCGTGATCTTCGACAATGACCTATCGCCGCGTCAGATTCACGAGCTTGAAGAGATAGTCCGGGTCAAGGTGCTTGACCGCAGCGAGTTGATTCTGGACATATTCGCAACCAGAGCAAAGACGAAACAGGCCAAGCTTCAGGTCGCACTGGCCCAACTGGAATATACGTACCCGCGACTTACGAGGATGTGGGCGCACCTGGACAGTGTCGCCGGCGTAGGCGGCGCAACCGCCGCGGGTATGGTCGGCGGAATCGGTACCAGAGGAACCGGCGAACAGCAGCTCGAAATCGACCGCCGGTTGGTTAACAAGCGAATCACGGAACTAAAACGTGAGCTCGGGAGCATCGACAGGCGCAGGGTCCGCGAGATAAACGGCCGAAAAGATATGTTCAAAATCTGCCTGGTCGGCTATACGAACGCGGGCAAAAGCACCGTCTTAAACACCCTTACCGATGCCGGCGTCGTCGTCGAGGACCGACTGTTTGCAACGCTCGATACGCGGACAAGAAAATGGACGCTGACAAGCGGGGCAGAGGTGCTTTTGAGTGACACCATCGGCTTTATTAAAAGTTTGCCCCATCAACTGGTCGCGTCGTTCAAGGCAACCCTGGAAGAGGCCGTCAATGCCGACCTGCTCCTGCACATCGTGGATGTCTCCAATCCGGAGGTGCTCAAGCAAATCGAATCTGTCAATAACGTTCTAGCGGAAATCGGCTGCGGCGAAAAGCCGATTCTGGTGGTCTTTAACAAGGTCGATATCGTAAAGAGAATCGGCGAATTCGAGATGCTGCAGACATTATTTCCCGATGCGGTGTGCACATCAGCCAAGACCGGCCTTGGTCTTGAGAAGCTCACCGAAATAGTATTGGAAAAATACAGGGGTGATGAACTTCTGCTGCGCGTTTGCAGCAGTCAATCGAATGGCAAGGTCCAGGGCTTTCTTCGGGCAAATGGGCAAATACTGAAGGAGCAGTATCACGATGGCACAGTCCTGATTGACACCAGGTTAGGCCGAAACCAGCTACCGGCACTTAAGAAACTGCGCCCCAACAAACTCGAATTTCTACCTACGTAGGCCGGCTGATAGCCATCCTGCAAAACTTCGCCACTCAAACAAAAGCCTCAGTTCGGATTTTGCTCACAGATTCTGCCAAGGCCTAAGAAATAGCGTACGGTCTTGTAACGTTGACACGGCAATTTTATTTCACTAATATCGCTCTATGGCGAATAAAAGGGATTCCATAAACATTCTGGGCATTGAAACCAGTTGTGATGAGACAGCGGCCGCGGTCGTTGCCGACGGCCGAGTTGTTAAGTCTTCCGTGGTAGCCTCGCAAACAAAACTGCACGAAAAATACGGTGGCGTTGTACCGGAGATTGCCTCTCGTGCGCATATTGAGAAAATATATCCGGTTATAACTGAGGCGATTGCACAGGCTAAGGTCGGCAAAGATGATATCGACGCTATCGCTGTCACAAATCAGCCGGGCCTGACCATTGCTTTGATGGTAGGCGTTACCGCCGCCAAGACCCTCGCATTCGTCTGGCAAAAGCCGTTGATAGCAATAAACCATCTACACGCACACTTGCAGTCGGCGCTTCTGCAGGAGAATGGTCTGGAATTACCCGCTGTCGCTTTGATAGTATCAGGCGGACACACCAGTTTATACGATTACCATTCGCCACTTGAGCCGAGGCTGCTGGGCTGTACGATTGACGATGCGGCGGGCGAAGCCTTTGATAAGGTTGCGAGTATCCTGAAATTATCGTATCCAGGCGGACCTGCTATCGAGAAAATAGCTAAACAGGGAAATCCAAAGGCAATCAAATTCCCGCGGTCGATGCTCGGAAAGGACTCGTTGGATTTTTCGTTCAGCGGTATCAAGACCGCTGTGCTGTATTACTGCCGGGGCCAGGATATGAAAGGCCAGGACAAGGTCGATTCGATGAACGCTGAGCAAATCGCCGACATTGCAGCTTCATTTCAGGCAGCGGTGGTCGAAGTGCTTATTAAAAAAACGCAGCGGGCTGCCGAAAGGATTGACGCGAAAACAATACTACTCGGCGGTGGAGTGGCGGCAAACGAGGAACTTAGAACCGCACTGAAGCGAATGTGCAATTCGAGCTCACCGGCGAAAAAACTACTCGTTGCGCCAAAACAATATTGCACGGACAATGCCGTTATGGTAGCTTCGTTGGCGTATCATAAATTCAAAGCGTCTCTGTTTGCAGATTTAACTCTCGAACCAAAGGCAAGTGGTTAAGTAGTTTTCGAGAAGACGGGGAGGTAACATATTCAAGCTGAGCAATTAAAAAAATTATTGGAGCAGGTCAAAAACGGCGAGATTGAGATTGGCGAGGCCGTTGAGCGATTGCGTCATCTGCCGTTCGAGGATTTGGGCTTTGCCCATGTCGACCATCATCGCCAGATTCGTCGCGGCTTTCCCGAAGTCATTTACTGCCCAGGCAAAACCGTCGAGCAGATAGTCAAAATATTTTCAGCTCTTGCAGAAAAAGGCGATAACGTTCTGGCCACACGAGCCGAAGAAGATGTTTTCGAAGCGCTGACCAGGACGAAAAAATTCCCGAACGTCAGATATGAAAGGCAAGCGAAAGCAATTGTGCTTAAGCAAAAAGAAATCGAACCTTCCAAAACTATTATTCCGATAGTTACAGCCGGCACCGCTGATTTGCCTGTCGCAGCGGAGGCAAAAGTTACCGCTGAGATTATGGGCCAACGTACGGAAATAATTCCCGACGTCGGCGTGGCGGGGCTGCACAGATTGCTCGGCCATATGGAGCGGCTCCAGAACGCAAATGTTATCATCGTTATCGCAGGAATGGAAGGGGCTCTGGCAAGCGTGGTGGGAGGCCTGGTCAGCTGTCCGGTAATCGCGGTTCCCACCAGCATCGGTACGGGCGCGAGCTTCGGCGGAATCTCGGCACTTCTGACAATGCTCAACAGCTGTGCCGCAGGTGTTACTGTCGTTAATATCGACAACGGCTTTTCCGCAGGTGTAGCGGCGACACTTATAAACAAAAGAATTGAACAAAACAATAGCTGAGTGGAAAATGGAAATAATAAAAGATGTCCCGAAATTAAAATCGAGGAAGCCCGACGCCCACAAAGGTGATTTCGGCAGGGTTTGTATCATTGCCGGCAGTCTTGGCATGAGCGGAGCCGCTGCACTTGCGGGTCGGTCTGCCCTGCGGGCCGGTGCAGGACTGGTACGAGTGGCAACTCCAAAAACTGTTTTGCCCATAGTTGCTGCAATAGAGCCGTCTTTTACCACTATTCCGCTGACGGAAGACAGCGCCGGCAGAATATCCGCAAAGGCAATCAATACCATCCTTGATGCTGCAGGCGAAAACGATTGTCTCGCTTTCGGCCCGGGTGTTGGTGTCAGCGGCGCACTTCGGGCTGTTCTTGAAACGCTGCTCGGCCAGGAAAAACTGAAACTAATCATAGACGCCGACGGCCTTAACAACCTCGCTTTGATAAAAGACTGGCCGACTAAAACAAAAGCCAGTCTGGTCATTACACCTCATCCCGGTGAGATGAAAAGACTATGGTCGGCTCTGCGCAGAGAACAACTGCCAACCGACCGGCGGGAACAGGCGGTGCAGTTAGCACAACGCAGCAAAACAGTGGTGGTTCTAAAAGGGGCGGGGACAGTTGTTACTAACGGACAAAAAGTTTATGTCAATAAGACCGGCAATCCAGGGATGGCTACGGCCGGCTCAGGTGACGTACTGACCGGCGTTATGGCGGCTCTCCTCGGCCAGGGCCTGAGCAGCTTCGATTCTGCGGTCTTAGCTGTTTACATTCACGGATTAGCCGGTGACATCGCAGCAGAGAAAACGGGTCAGATAAGCTTAATCGCCACCGATATAATCCAATCTCTGCCCGATGCTTTCCTGAAACATAAATGAACGTTTTTGCTTTAGACTTAGAAGATACTGTCATGGCAATTCGATGAATACCGGGAGCATCGTCTCGTTTTTTTCTAAGCGTAGGTGGGTTCTTGTCGCGCTGTTCATTGTTACCCCAGCTGGGTTCTTATCCAAGAGTTACTCCGGCGCCGGCCATAAGTGGTTTAATGAATACGGCGGAGGAGTACTTTATGAAGTCTTTTGGTGTCTGGTCGTATTCTTCTTTGCACCAAAAAAAAAATACGCCACCACAATTGCTGTGGCCGTTCTGTTAATCACCTGTATCCTGGAAACGCTTCAGCTCTGGCAGCCGTTGTTTTTGCAGCAGGCGCGTTCGAGCTTTTTAGGCAGAACGCTTTTAGGCACTACGTTCGTGTGGTGGGATTTCCCGCATTACATTTTAGGCTGCCTTATCGGGTGGCTTTGCATGCGAGCAATCTCGAAGAAATCCCACGAACCGAAGCTGCCGTAAATTCTATAACAGCTGACCGGTTCTATTACTGTCAGGCCTGTGGCAGGGGCGGTACCGGCCATATTATTCAAGAAAACCCCGCCGAAAGTCCGAAAGAATAGTTAGTTATAAGGCGCCAGCGGTACAGGTATTAAAAATGAAAACAATCGCAGAGCAAAAGACTTTTGAGGACACAGTTCCAAGGCTGCAGCTTGAAAGAGCACTTGTGCCTATCGACGAGTTTGCGGCCAGTGAGGGCGTTTCGAGAAGCGCTGTCGAGGACTGGGCAAATCTAGGGCTTGTGCAGATAAGAAGACATAAAGGCGAGACGTTCGTTGTTGACGTACCACCCGGCCCGTACGGCGATTCCTACCAGGCTCTTAGCGACCAGCAGGAACCAAGCTACAGAAACACGCTGCCGAGGCCCACAGGTATCTGGCAGCTCGCTGCGACTGTCTCCGTGGTATGCGCTTTTGTAGCGGTCCTGGCGAGCTTCTGGCTGTACGCTGATCGGCAGGGGCTGCTTGACAGTATCGCGTTGGTATACGAAAGGATTGACAAAGCAGACGAGAACTTCACGCGCACTGAACAACAGGCGCAAACTTTGCAAAGCCAGCTCGACGAGACGAGGGTGGAACTCGACCAGCTTAAAGGTCAGCTTATTCGGTCGCAGGCTGAAGTAAGGAATGTTCACAACCAACTCAATAGCGCCAGACAAAACCTGGGCACCATTCGCCGGTACAATGCCGAGGCGGCACAGCGACTGAACGAACAAATCGAAAGACTAACAAAGCTGACAAGCGAAGTGAGCGAAGGCCGCTAATGGCCGCTGTCGTTGCCTGCCGAGAGGTTCAGCATTCCAAGTAATTTCCAGCCTGCCGGCAGAACCACTGCCGCCAATACTATCTTTAAAATATCACCAACAATGAAAGGATATAAGCCGACAGTTAATACGGTTCTGTTGACACCCATCAGGCAGCACAACCAGGCAAGGCCGAAAGCGTGTATCACAGCGTTGCCAAAAACCATCGCTAAAATGGTTGTCCCGACTCGCCGGTCCCATCCCTTCTCTGCCAGCAAGCCTGTAACGTAGGCAGCGGCAACGAAACCAACCAGATATCCACCTGACAGCCCCAACAGCATCGCAAATCCACTTCTGCCCATCGAAAATACGGGCAAACCAGCCACACCTTCGGCAATATAAACAAGTACACTCAAAACACCCCGCCGGCTGCCAAGTAGCGCCCCTGTCAGCAACACCGCAAAGGTCTGGGCTGTGATGGGCACAGGCCAGAGGGGAATTGCCAGCTGAGCGCACAATCCGATGAGAAATGAGCCGCCAATAATCAAAGTTGCGTCATAAAGCCACGCGAGTTTTTTCCCACAAGGCCGAAAAACATCCGCGACAGTCACATTTGCCAACATAAGCAGACCCTTACAAAAAAAGCAAGAAATCCAAAAATATTGGCAGCTATTGTATGGTTGGAGGCCGGGTGAGTCAACAGCGCAGCCGGATTAAGTACCCCAGCGGAAACGGCCCGCCAAACCCTGTTTTGGCGGTATTTCGCGGCAAATAGTGCCGGCGGGGTCGGCGGTGGACAGGAAACCTTTACCCTCACAGGGGTTTCCAAAGTATATTTTAAGAGATTGCGTTTCAAGAAAAACAGGTTGTTAGACCGATAAATTTAATATCAAGGGATGGTAACTGCCGAGCATCCTGTTGGTCAACAAATGCCAGGCTGGTCTCTTATGGGGAGATACGGGGGAAATTGATGCACCGTGGGTGACTTTGAGTGCTTACAGAGGGTTGGGAAGCGGGAATTTACCGTACTGCGCTTAAAGGGGCCTGCAAAGTAATCAGAAGCTATGGGGGGAAACATGAAAGAGGTACTGGTGATAGAGGACAACCTAGTCAATTCATATATGATTGAGTCTATCTTGAACAGGAAAGGCTACACAGTAATACAGACTACAAGCGCCGGCAGGGGTATAGAACTCGCTGCGAAAGGGATGCTGGAGCTTATAATCATTGACATTCACATCGCTGACATAGACGGTCTGGAGGCAGTAAGAAGGATAAATCTGCTTGTGCCCTGGATACCGCTTATTGCCCTTACTTCACATGCCATGACAAATGAGAGGGACAGGGCACTCAGCGCCGGCTGCACAGCATGCATCGAGAAACCAATCGACTCGGACACCTTCGCTGAGCAGCTCGAGCGCTACCTGTACTGATAACGCAGCCATCACGACGTAATCAAACCCAATATCACAGAAATCTGCAACTTGGTTCACGCCAAAAACGGCCGATAATATGCGTCCGTTGGATGATGAACGCAGTTGAAGCCGTAGCTTTCATTCAAAATATAGGATGAGGTGAACTATCTTAAGTGGAACGCACATATCGCCGAAAAATGATGATAAAAGGCGATGTGGAGAACAGGTTGGAATTTGGGCATTTTGAGAAATGTGACCACGTCGGGGGGAAAAATGTTCTTTTTAAAATGTTAAATGTTAATGGTAACTTAAGTGGAAAAACACGACGGCCAAATTAGAGTTGAATCCAAGGCCAGCGAGGCTTCAACTTTCTTATTTACACTGCCGGTGTCAGCGAGTTCGGGGGCAGGAGCAAAGGAAGCTGACTTCAAGCCTTGAAGCCTGACTATTCAGGGGGGAAGTAAATGGATGCATTAAAAACTACAGTCGTGTTACTGGTCGAAGACGATGCCGGGGATCAGAAATTGGTAAAGAAAGCCTTGGCTAACCGGGAAATGGTCAACAAGCTTTACGTAGTCGCAAGTGCCGAAGAGGCCCTGGAATACCTGCAGCGCAGCAAATGCGGTGATGTGAAAAGTCCGCGGCCGAACTTGATTTTGCTTGATTTGAATATGCCTGGTATGGGTGGCAAGGAGTTCTTAAGACGTATCAAGGCCGACGACGATTTGTGCTCTATTCCTGCAGTTGTTCTAACGGTGTCGGACGCAGAAATCGATATATATGAAACCTACAAATTAAAGGCTGCAGGATACGTGCAAAAGAGGGTAAGCTCGAAGGAGTTTCAAAAGGTTGTGGGTGAGCTGGCTAAATACTGGTTCGAAACGTCTTTGCTGGTGAAGAGTTGATTTTCGGTTTAAGTAGTGAGAGACAATTTGGAGAGTGTCTTTAGTCACTGACACCTCCGGAAGATTTATAAAGGAGCAGTAATATGGGTGACCTTAAATCGGCGGTAATATTACTGGTCGAAGACGACCCGGCCGACCAGAAACTGATTAAGAAATCGATGCTTAATCAGAAAATAGACAACGAACTTATCATCGTGGAGACCGGCGAAGATGCCCTCGAGTATCTGGCTCACAACAAATCAAATGAGGCCGGCTACCATACTCCGGACCTGATTCTGCTTGATTTGAATATGCCGGGGATGGGTAGCAGGGAGTTTCTACGTCGTCTCAAGGCCGACGATGAGCTGGACACCATACCGGTCGTTATTCTGACAACTTCAGATTCTGAGCAGGATATGCTGGCGACCTACAAACTGCAGGCGGCCGGGTACATAAAAAAGCCGCTGACTCTCAACGGTTTTCGCAAGGTGTTCAGCCAGCTCCAGGAGTACTGGTTTGTTATATGTAAACGAGTTCCACGGGAACAACTGTCATGCACAGCAAATTGATAGATATCCTCATTATTGACGATGACGCCGCCGACCGCCAGCTGACGGAGCTGGCCCTGAAGAACTCACCGCAGACGAGGCGGTTTGCAATTCAAATGGCCGGCAGCTTGGCAGAGGGGGTGGAATTTATCAAACATCAAAGTTTTGATCTGGTGCTGCTTGATCTCGGCCTTCCGGAGAGTCGAGGCCTTGATACACTTGAGAACTTTCGCAGGGAGTACCCACACGTGCCTGTTGTGGTACTGACGGGTCTGCAGGATGAGGAAGCCGGTGTCGAGGCCATAAGGAAAGGGGCAATAGATTATGTAACCAAACCCTTCAAGCAGGATGGGCTGCGAACTCGTATCAGTATCGCCCTTCAGATGGTCGAATTACAGAACAAGCTTCTGTTACTCGCAAATACCGATGAATTGACAGGGCTGACAAACCGCCGGCACTTCTTTGCCATACTCGAAAGGGAAATCCTTCGCGCCAAGATAAAAGGCAATCCCGTATCGGTGATGATTTTTGACCTCGACCATTTCAAGAGCATAAACGACACATACGGCCATCTCGGCGGCGACATGATTCTAAAACAGGTAGCCAAAATACTACAGCAGAGCATTTACCCGCTGGATATCGCCGCACGATACGGAGGAGACGAATTCATCGTTCTTATGCCCGGCACACCATCCAAAAAAGCCGTTCAGGCAGCGGAAAGACTACGTGGGATAATAGACAACCACCGGTGGAAATTGCCCAACCAGCAGATATCAATTACTACCAGCATTGGGGTGGCGAATTCCGACCACCGAAATTCCCTGAATTCGCACGAGCTTATCAAAGATACCGATTCGGCCCTTTATGCCGCCAAGAGGAGCGGAAGAAACCGTGTGGTTTCCTACGGCCGGGTCAACCACGACCGGATAGTGTTAAATCCACAGGAGCAGGACTTTAAGGAGTTACAGAACAAGGTCTCTTCGCTGGCAAGGCAGCTACGCTCCCATGCCGAGGGGACGGTATCCGCACTTGCCAGAGCCACGGGTGTAGTGATCAAAGACCCTTACACAGTTCATCACGCTGAAAACGTACGAGATTATGCGATTGCAATCACACGACAAATGAAACTGTCGCGGCAGCTAACCAAACGAATCGGCACAGCCGCAATTCTTATGGACCTCGGCAAAATCAGTATTCCCAGCCATATTCTGAAAAAACCGACGTCACTGACCGAAGAAGAAGAACAGATTGTCAGGCAACATCCTGTAGCAAGTGTTCAGATTCTGGCACCGATTGGATTATTTGAACAGGAGTCACGCATCATAAAGCATCACCACGAAAATTTCGACGGCTCAGGTTACCCTGACGGCTTAAAGGCCAAAGAGATACCAATCGGCTCCCGTATCCTGGCGGTTGCCGATGCCTTCGATGCGATCACCTCCGACCATGCCTATACTCCGGCACGGTCCTGTGCGTATGCGATGAATGAAATTATCACCCATGCAAATAGTCGGTTCGATCCGGAGGTTGCTGAGGCTTTTCAAAAGGCATATCAGGAGCACAAAGCGGACTGGCCCCTGTCAGTAAAAAGATCTCTGGTCAGTTCTGCTTAAAACGTACTGCACTCAACCCCAGGCTTACTTGGTTCGCAATGTCTGGCTTTTCGACTATTCCGGGATACAGAGGGGAATTTTTAATTTGATTATCGATTGGTGATTATTGATAATCAGGTAGTGATGGTTGAAATACCACAAGACAAACTTTTATTTAAGTATTCCCGAAGTTCTGCGCCCGGCGGACAGAATGTCAATAAGGTAAACACCAGGGTGACGGTGTTCTTTGACGTGGCAAACTACCGTCTCTTCTCCGACGGCGAAAAGAAGCGAATATTGGCCCGCCTTGCGACACGAGCCAATAGAGACGGTGTAATTCACGTCGTCTCACAGAGGTTCCGAACGCAAAGGGCCAATCGGACCGCAGCAGTCGAACGACTGCAGGGATTGCTGACAGAAGCTCTCAAGACTAAGCCCATCCGCAGAAAAACAACCGTACCTGAGCACATCAAAAAAAAGCGGTTAGAGGAAAAAAGACGGCACAGCTTACTGAAACGACGAAGGGCAAAAAAGCTTTTGGCTGAAGACTTGTCCGATTAGAGTCCTTACCAATGATGCTTCGAAGAAGTTCCCTGCGCCCGGAAGCAACTGAACAAACTTTTGTTTTTAATAAAGTTTCAAGGCCAGTTTGAGAACTTCGTTTGTGTCTTTGACAAAGGTGAACTTGAGGCCCTTTTTTGCTTCTTTCGGCACCTCGGGAATATCTTTTTTGTTTCTTTGTGGCAGGATAACGGTCTTTATACCAGCCTGCTTCGCAGCTAAAATCTTCTCTTTCAAGCCGCCAACCGGCAGGACTAAGCCGCGTAAAGTTATCTCGCCGGTCATCGCTACGTCCGGACGGGTTGGTTTGCCAAGAAGCAGACTGACCAGCGATGTGAACATTGCCACGCCGGCACTTGGCCCATCCTTGGGGATTGCCCCTGCAGGGACGTGAATATGGTAATCGAATTTCTTGAATCTGTCGGGGTCGATTTTTAAGTTTTTTGCATTTGCCTTTACGATGGTAAATGCAGCCAATGCGCTTTCCTTCATAACGTCGCCGATATGGCCTGTTAGCTGTAAGTTACCTTTGCCGGCCATTGCGGCCGATTCGATGAAAAGCAGCTCGCCGCCGACGGGTGTATATGCTAGTGCGGTTGCGACGCCGGGTATACCGGTTCGCAGAGCCAGTTCAGATTCGAACCGCACCGGCCCAAGGATTTTTGCCA
>Ga0114918_10003779_pt1 | contig 13241 bp, 7 predicted proteins | sample LantaG_FD_87015 | JGI IMG/M metagenome (GOLD analysis project Ga0114918, IMG submission 87015) | Deep subsurface microbial communities from Baltic Sea to uncover new lineages of life (NeLLi) - Landsort_02402 metaG | ecosystem: Environmental > Aquatic > Marine > Oceanic > Sediment | place: Baltic...
CGGGCCATTCAATGGCTCCGCGAAGGCAACCTCGGCAATATCAATTATGTCACCGCCTTTGCCAACAAGCCGCGTGTATCATGCGGCAAGCGAGACACGCCGCTGCCGATTCCCGATACGGTCAATTGTGATCTGTGGTGCGGCCCGGCGAAAAAAGTGCCGATCTATCGCGACCGTCTTCAGTACGATTGCAGCTTCGATTGGAACACCGGCGACGGCGAGTCGTGCAACCAGGGCGTGCATGAAATAGACGTGGCCCGCTGGTGCCTCGGCGAGAAGATGCTGCCCCGCAGGGTGATGAGCATCGGCGGACGGTTCGTATTCAACGATGCGTGCGATGTGCCCAACACCCAGATTATCTATTACGACTTTCCAACAGCCCCTATCCTTTATGAAGTGCACAATCTGTACAAGGCAAAGGATTCGAAGGAAGTGCCAGCGTTCCGCGGCGAGCGTGTCGGTGTAATCGTCAATTGTGAGGGCGGATCGGTGAGTCTCTATCGAGGTATCGCATGGGACAACGAAGGAAAACAAATCAAGTCGTTCAGCGGCGGCGGCGATCATTTTGTGAATTTCATCGATGCGGTTCGCAGCGGTCGGCGTAAAGATCTTAACGCCGAGGTGCTCGAAGGCCACCTCTCGACCGCCGTCTGCCATACCGGCAACATTTCGTACCGCCTCGGCGAGAAGGTCTCCGCAAAAGCAATGCGTGCCAATGTACTGGATGTGCCGCTTTTTGGCGATATGCTCGAAAGGCTGCTGGAGCACCTTTCGGCTCACGAAATCAACGTTAACGCCGGAACGGTTACGCTTGGGCCGTGGCTCCAAATCGACAGGAAAAATGAGTGTTTCAAGGACAACGAACCGGCCAATCGCCTGGCCCGCGGTTTTTACCGCAAGCCATATATTGTGCCGGATCTTTCGGGGTGAGCTATAAAATTAACCGCAGAGACCGCCGAGGACACGGAGAAGAATTTTAATTTAATCTCTGCGATCCCTGCGATCTCTGCGGTTAAATATCTTTATTACTTAACCTCTATAGTCGGCTGGGCCGCCTGACCCGGTGCTGCCGCCTTTACTATTTCAAGCAGCTCGATCTCGAAGATCAGCGTGGAATTGGGTGGTATGCTGGGCCTGCCGCGCTGTCCGTAAGCGATATCTGCGGGTATATACAGCTCCCACTTGCCGCCTTCTTTCATGAGCTGCAGGGCTTCCGTCCAGCCCTTTATTACGCCCTTAACGGGGAACTCAGCGGGCAGATCACGCTTATAAGAGCTGTCGAACTCCGTGCCGTCAATCAGAGTACCGCGGTAATGGGTCTTGACTTTATCGTCCGCGGTGGGCGTACTTCCCGTACCCTCCTTAATGACTTTGTATTGCAGACCGCTCGGCAGGACTTTTACGCCTTCTTTTGCCTTATTCGCTTCAAGAAATGCCGTCCCGGCGGCAAGGTTCTTTGCGGCCTCCATTGCCTGCTTGGCGGCCTGTTTGGCTCTCATCTTCTGCTGCCAAGCCGTATAAACCAGCTTCATCTCTTCCTGGCTAATCGCCAATTGCTTGCCTTCAAGAACATCTTTCAGCCCCTGCATAAGCGAATCGAGACTGACTTCGATCTCCTGCGCCTTGAAATTTCCGGCAATTTGGGTCCCTATTATATAACTGACCTTTTCCACTTCCGTCTTTAGTGTATCGACTTTCGGGGCAGCGGCCTGGTCGGTGACTTGCGGTTCTTGAACATCATTTTTGGCACCTTCCTGGGCTGCATAAACCGACGTTACAGTCAAACAGACCAACGCTATCATCACAATGTAACTTCTCGTTTTCACTATAGTCTCCTTTTCTGTTTAAAAATTCACAGTGTGCCGAATCGACTCACGACCCTGTCTAAACACACCAAATTACAAGAATTATGTATTCTACCAGAAAACCGGACGCAAAGAAAGCTGTTTTTTGGCCAAGCTCCCTGCCGGTATTGTTATTTTACATTTAAGCCCCGGCTGCGTAAATAGTCTTTCAACTCGGGTATATCGATAGTATGGAAATGGAACACCGAGGCGGCAAGAAGAACAGACGCTCCGGCCTCGACGGCTTCGTAGAAATGTTCCAGCTTGCCTGCTCCTCCCGAAGCTACAATCGTTGCCGAACAGACATCGGCCATCGCCTTGATAACTGGAAGGTCATATCCCGTTTTAGCTCCATCCCCGGCCTTGCTGGTCGGCAGGATAACGGGAACGCCGAAGCCGTCGACTTTCTTCGCCCACTCGATTGCGTCGGCGCCGGTGGCGGTTCTGCCACCGTCGATGTAGACTTCGTAGCCGGAGGGCAATGATTCGTTCTGATCCACGTCGATAGCGACTGTTACCTTATCGGCACCTAATTCGGCAATCATTTCCTTGATGATTTCGGGCTTGCGAAAAGCAGCGCTGCTCACGGATATCTTATCGGCGCCGGCCTGGATTACTTCGACTGCCGAGGCGACGTCGCGAATGCCCCCGCCTACGGTGAACGGAACAGTCGCTGCGGCGGCAACGTTTTTCACCACTTCGAGCATAGTTGGACGATTTTCAACCGTGGCTTTAATGTCCAGCAGGGCAAGCTCATCCGCTCCGGCCTTACAATAGGCCTTCGCGCATTCGACCGGATCGCCGGCGTCCCGAATATCGACGAAATGAACGCCCTTAACAACCCGGCCGTTCTCCATATCCAAACATGGCATAATGCTGATTTGTGTATCCATTTTTCTTCCTTTACTGATTACTGTGAATATTTCTTTATTAAATCGATTCGGAAATTGTGCCAGAATTATAACCAAATCCGGTTAAATTTCAAGCTCTTTAGTCCGTAGTATTTGCTCGAAAAGGGAGGAGCTTTTCTGACTTTCTATAAAAAGTGGGCGTTTGCGAGCCATGCGCATGAATGATACGGCGAAATTTCTGTTTTTGTTATGTGTTGCTAAGGATTTGCTCTGCCTGGAGAAGGTATTTCGGCCTGCCAGTTTACCGAGTCGTTTCCGTATTCGGCCGGATTAATGCGGCTCAATGAGTAGCCGAAACCATCCGGTTCTGTGGACCATGGGTCGGCATCGATCGGGTGCGAACCGTCACTGTAATTGACTCGATCGACTCGTATCCAGTACCTCAGGCCCTGTGTGTCGACGTCGCCGGGCATGCTGAGCTGGATTTTCTCGCCGGCATTGTTGAGCTTGCCGTCGGGCCACTCGAATACCTGCACTCCGGCGGGAACATTAAACATTTTGTCAAATTCTCCCCAATTTCCGACCAACAACAAATACTCGCCGGCTTCTACCGTCACGGGGGGATTCGTTGGGAAGAAGAAATCTATTCCCGGATTGTCGGGATCGTCGGTAAATCGCCAGGGCTCGGCGGTGATCAGATCATATAACATTACCGGTGAGTCGCTGATGTTGAGAAGCTCGACGTATTCGGCGTCGCCGTTAACGGGCGGATTGTACATTATCTCATTTATAATCAGAGGCCCGACCATCGGGTAGGCGTTATCTCCGCCGGGCGTGATTTCACTGGTTGCCACAAAGTTATACGAACCTGTGCCCTTGAGATACCTGCCGAAGGATACGCCGGTGGCCGAGGCTCCGAACTTTTCCTCGTCGCTGTAACCTGTCAGCTCGCCGTTTGAGCCGGAGTGCAGATATAAAGTTTCGCCGTTCTCGCTGAGTCCGAACGGACTGTGGGCGCCGGGTGCGGCCGGATTGCCAAAATGAAGGTCTTCGTAGAAAACGACGTAGCCGTATGGTTCAATAATCGTGGTATCGGTGATTTCGTATTTCTTAAGGTTCTGCTCGTCGTCGCTGAGGAACCAGCCGCCGATGTTGATTGCGTGGCTGTTGGTGTTGTAGAGCTCTATCCAGTCGGGGGCTTCTGCGTGTGAATGGGCGAGAATTTCATTGATAATTACGCCGCCGATCTCCGGAGGCTGGCCGGCGTTATCGGTGCCTGGCGAGCCGCCCGGGCCGGTGCTTGGGCGCCAGGTGCTTTTGTCGGAGAAGGCGCTCGGATCGGTGTTGAGCGGGTCTATCACAACGAGCGAGAAATCCATGCCGTCGGTGATGTTAAACCAGCCGTCGCTGTACTTGAAGTCATGGATAATCGAGCCTGCGCCGTCCAGCAGCTCGATGCGTTCGCCGGCATTGTTCAAGCTGCCGAAGTACTCGCCTGCAATAATAAGAGACGGGCCATACTTGTTTGTGAAAGCGTCTATGTCCTCGACAATTAGAACATATTCATCGGGGGCAAGGTCCACGTCCGGGAAGGTAAATTCGACTCCGTTGGTAAAGCTGACGTAATTGAGATTTATGCTTTGTGTGCCGATATTTTTCAGTTCGATGAACTCGGTGTTTGGGTCGTCGAATATATTTATATTCTGCGGATTGTACATAATCTCCGTAATGCGCAGATTCTCAGCGACCGGCCCGACAGCGAAGATCGCTTCGTTCAAGGCGCTCCAGGTGCTTCCGCTTAAGACGCGTGCCTGAACATGGGTGCTTTTGGTCAGGATGACAGAGCCGTTGTATGCGCTTGCATCGAGGCGGTTGACCGAACCGCCGGCTAACCGGGGATCGGCGCCGTTGAGCGAGTACCATATCGTGCCGGCGGCTGTCATTGTCAGCCTGCCGTTGGTATCGACGTGGCCGCCGTGCTGATTAGAGCCGTTGATACTAAAGACCGGCGCGCTTATGCTGGGGTAGAGGTTGGCGCTTTTCAGGTAGTTAAGGACGCTGTTTGAGCGGCCCGGGAAATAGCTGCTCAGCTTGCCGTTGGCGGTTTTGAGCCAGTCCTCACGAGTGTACGGCGTCGATCTTCGGTTGTCGCCCCACCTGGCGGACTCGCCGACGATTGTGCGGTCGATCTGATTAATCCGCTTCTGGTATAGCTGGGCCGCCGCCGGATATGAGAGCGGGCCGCCGTTGAAAAAATTCCGGTGTATATGGTCGGCAAATTTCATTCGGTACTCGGCATTTCCATCAAGCTTGTTGTGAATGTCGGACGGGCTTTCGCCTACATCGTTGCCTCCTTCGAGTGAGTGCTCGGCGTCCCATGAATGGAAGCGCCATCTTCCGTCCGAATGATTGCGATGGGTTGCGTACCAGTTCTTTTGCGGCCAATCGTGGTTCCCGCAGAACCAGTTGGCCAGCAGGTAAGTGATGAAATTGTCGACGTCCAGCTTTTGGGTCAATGTATCGTACCTGGCCAGGCTGGTCGGGTTGGATTGCACGGCACTTGCGGCGCTTACCATCGAATTGTAATTTGCGGTAGCGCTGCCGCCGATGCCGTTGTTGATTACACTTCCGCTGCTATGTTTTATCGCGTCATATTCGTCTTCGTTGCCGCCGAACATTTCCGCCGCCCAGGCATCGTCCGGCCGTTCGTGGATATAGTACATTCCCCAGTAAAGGCCGTTGATATAAATATGGGCATAGGAGCCGTGAGGGGAATAGCCGCCCATAGCGTTGTGGAGGTCGGCAACGTATTGGTCCTGAACGTACAGTGCGGTATTAGTCTGGCTGCTGCTGGGATGCAGCCACGAGTGGTTCAGAACCCCGTCCAGTACGAAGGTGTTGTGGCGGTTCACCGGCGAATCGGCGAACAGCTTGAAATTCAGTTTCGGCGGGCCGCCCGTTGCTTTCAGGTCGTCGGTTTGAGTCTTGAACCTCGGGCGCATGGAGAGCTTGAACGATTTCCATCTGTTTAAGCTTGTACCTCCGCCACTGACGCCACCCTGCATGGCTATAGCGCAGTTTACCTGAAATTCGTCTTTGGTATTCGGATCGATATACTCGATCGAAGCGATGCGCTCGGTGCCATCCTGGGACTGGTTGATATAAATGCCCCTGCTCCCGAACCAGTCGTCTTTGTTCATCACCAGGGAAATAGTAGGAGCCGACTTGAGGTCGTCTATGATAGTGTCTGCGTAGAGTCCATCGAAGCGGTCCCTGCCGTTTTGTGCGACAACGTCCGGGTCCACCTGGTAATCGCCGGTGACCGAACCCCACGAACTCGGATAACCCGAAGGAGCAACCTGTGCTCCGCTGAGGGCATTCGTGGCCTGTTTGATGACATCATTGAGGAAGATATATGTATGCGTATCGACGTTAGTGGATTTGAAGCCTGACTTGTATGCCATCGCGCGTAGGCAGGTTGTTGTATTGATTGTTATGAGCGAGTTGGGATTGTAATTTACGCCGTGACTCGTAGTCGGAGTGCTTCCGTCGGTGGTATAGCGAATCATCGCCCCGGGAGTTTCACAGGTAATTTCCGCGTCGAACGGCGCATCATAAAAGCCGCGGTCATGGCTGAATTTCGTATCGGCCACTACCGCCAGATATGAACCATTGTTAGAGGCTCCAGGAGTCGGATGAAGGGTTACTAAATTGCTTGTGGCGTCAGGGTCCCGGCCGTAGGAAACATCCGGCGTCTGGTCACCGAAGGTGACGCTGTCCAGGAGCGTAGCACCGTCGGTATCGAACAGGCCGATTTCGTCGCCGGCATCGGAGTCGAACTGAAAGTTCGCGTGCAATCCGGCGTCGGCCGTATCGTTATCCGCCCAAATCAATATGTAACCGCCCGGCGAAATTGTTGTAGCCGAAGGGTTTTCATTCGGAATCCGCCACATAGCCGGCTCGGACAAATTGTCCGTCAGGTACATTCCGCCGATGTTGATAGCTTCTTGCCCGGAGTTGTAGATTTCGATCCAGTCCTCGCGCTGGCCCTGAGGGTCGGTGACACCGAAATCGTTCCTGGCGAGAAGCTCGTTTATAACCAGGATGGCTCCCTCACCCTCTTGCCAGTTATTGGCCAGGATGGCAAAATCCGCCATATTAATGCCGTCACGGGCGTTAAGGTCGGCGGGACTTCTCAAAGGCCCAAGCCACTGTGCGGCGAAAAGTACAATGTCATGCCAGTTAACTCTGTTGTTCCCATCCAGATCGCCCAGCAGCGGCTCAATTACGGTTATGGCGACCGAACTGCTTTGAAGCTGCGGCACTTCGTCCCATACCTGGAGCTGCAAGACGTAGTCGCCCGGCTCGAAAAATACCGCACAAGGATCCGCAATGTCGTCGCCCGGTTCGAACGTCACTATGCCGGGACCGCTGAGTTTCGACCACTTTATCGTCAATATTCCTACATCGCATGGATCATCGTCTTCAATAATCGGGCTTAGCTTCAGGCTGTTGTTCGGCCAGGTAAGCGAATCGTAGTCTCCGGCATCGACTTCCGGCGGCCTGTTCCCGGCCTTGCCAAGCTCTTCGAGCATGAAACCGCCGAAAGGATACGCTCTCCCGCCTTCGGAATCAGGTGTAGCTTCGGCCCTGATCTTGAAACTGCCGCCGGACGACGGCACGATATCGTCCCATCGAATGACGTACCCGGTAACGCTGTTATTTCCCGCTAAAAGTTTGGACTGGCTCCCACTCCTCTCGACAATCCCATCGCTGCTGTTATTGACATAACTGACGGCATCACTGATAGTGAAAAGCGTAATTCGGTCGGGATAGCTCCTTGAGCGAACAGCAGTGCCGACGAAACTGTACGTCTTTGCCGGGTCTAACCCGGTGAATTCTATCTCCACCCACCAGCCCGCGCTGCCGTAGTAGACGAGGTTCGGCCCGAAGTCCACGACATCGCCGAATATCTCATAGGCTTCCGTGCCCGGAGAAGGATTACCGCCGGAGCTACCGCCGCTTACGCTCAGCCCGGCATTGCCCATCGTGAACGTTACCTCGGGCATTGACGCCTCGCTGCCCGTCTCGAAGTTCTTCAGCCGGCCCGCCGAATGAGCCAGATCGTTATTATGAATTGTCCAGCCGGTTACATTCGCCGCCGTAGAGTCACCAGGCTCGCGAAGGCAGTCGTTATACGCGACCCATTGACCCCGAACAACACCCCCGGCCGGAAAAACAAAAAATATTATAACGAAAAGGACTAAATTCTTACGTTTTATACGTTCTGTACGATTTATTAATCTATTTTCCAAACAGCAAGTCCTATAATACAAATTTACGTCAAACATCTCTACCTATATTAACATATCGAAGCTATTAAAGCAATACGTAATGTAATTTCCTGCTGTTCCAATGTTTTTTACCGAATTGTCGCTAAAACGATTTTAAGAATCCTTCATACCGAGCGCAGGGTGGGCATTGCCCACCATTAACGACAGTGAACTCTTGCATGATAGTTGGCAGGCCTGTAGAATCGCCTCTAAATGCCGGCTTCTGGCCGCGGGCCGCGTGATCCGAGTGAGGTAAAAGAATACGCAGGAGAAGCAAAGTGGGAACTATTGAAGAAGGCGTAAAACAGGCCGTCGAGAATTGTCTGAAAGTCAAGGCGGGCGAGAGCGTAGTGGTTATTACCGATGTCGAGACCGTCGAAATCGGCTCAGCTATTAGAACCGCCATCGAGAAAATTACCGCCGAAGTTAAATTCTTCGTAATGGAGGATTTCGGCGAAAGGCCGATAGATTATCCGCAGGTCATAGACGATGCCATTAAGGCTGCCGATGTCAGTATCTATGCCGCCCAGGGCGCCGAAGGAGAGCTCCAGAGCTTCCGAATGCGGATGCTCAAGGCGGTCGAGGCCAATCACGGGCTCAGGCATGCCCACATGATTGGAATCACGCCGGAGATTATGAAAGACGGGATGTGCAGCGATTACGAAGAGATTCAGCGCATCAGCAAGCTGGTTTATGAAAAGGTTCGAAACGCAGGCAAAATCAGTGTAATAACTGAAATAGGAAACGATTTCGTAGCTGAATTCAAACCGAGACTCAAATGGATAATCAGCGACGGCGACATCACCCCGGGCCATTGGAAAAATCTTCCCGATGGTGAAGTTTTTACGTCCCCGTTCGCTGTCGACGGCACAGTTGTCATCGACGGCTGCCTCGGGGATTTCTTCACCCGGAAATACGGTTCTCTTGAAGATACGCCCGTTATCATCGAGGTCGAAAACGGCAGGGCCATAAAAGAAAGTATCCGCTGTGACAATAAGCCACTCCGGAAAGAATTGACCAAATACCTCTTTGAGATCGACGAACACGCCAGCAGGATCGGAGAATTTGCCATCGGTACGAATACCGGCCTGACCAAGTTAATCTACAATCTGCTTCAGGATGAGAAGTTCCCCGGCGTGCATATTGCTTTCGGCAGCCCCCTGCCCGGCAAAACCGGAGCCAAGTGGGACAGCAAAGCACACGTTGACGGCGTGATTATAAGCCCGACTATCGAGGTAGACGGCGAGATGATAATGGACAACGGTGAATTCTGCCTATAGCCCATTCGGTTCGGTTTACGACGTAATACAGGAGTTGAAAAACATGAAAAAATTGAGTGCTTTGGTCCTGACATTCGCACTTTTGAGTGCCGGCTGTTCACAACAGTATTCAAATCGGCGGAATTTCCACCTGTATATACTTGCCGGTCAGTCAAATATGGCCGGCAGGGGTAAGGTCCTGGAGCAGGACATGCAAACTCATCCCCGAGTTTATGTTCTAAATCAAAATGATGAGTGGGAATTGGCAAAGGATCCACTTCATTTTGACAAGCCGGGCATTGTCGGCACAGGCCCCGGCCTTGCTTTCGGAAAGGCTATGGCCGGCTACAAAAAGCATGTGAGAATCGGACTGATACCATGTGCGGCTGGCGGCTCGCCGATTTCCTCCTGGACAAAAGGCGGATATCACGAGCAGACGAAAAGTCATCCCTATGACGACGCTCTCGCAAGGGCAAGAGCAGCGATGCAGAGCGGAGTCCTGAAAGGTATAATCTGGCATCAGGGTGAGTCGGACAGCAATCCGGAAAAAATACAAGTATATCAGGCAAAGCTCGAAAAATTAATCTCCGACTTCCGGCGGGATTTAGGCGACGAAAAACTCCCGTTTGTTGTTGCGAAGCTGGGCGATTTTTACGTTGCAAGAAATCCGGACGCGGAATCGATCAACAGAATTCTGGCGAACATACACGGCAAAGTCGAAAACACCGCCTGTGTCGATGTCTCCGGGCTGAACCATAAAGGCGATGTCCTGCACTTCGATACAAAGTCATCCCGGGAATTGGGCAGGCGATATGCTGAACTTATGATTAAACTCGAAAGGAGGAAATCAAAATGACAGATACAACCACCCGACGTACATTTCTAAAGACCATGCTTGGAGGCGCTGCGGCCTCGTTATTGCCCGCCGGTGCAATGCTGCGCGCCGCTGCCCCGAAGAAGAAACCGCTCAATTTCGTGTTCTTCCTCGTCGATGACTACGGATGGATGGATATCGGCGCCAATAATCCCCACTGCTTCTACGAGACTCCGAATATCGACCGGCTGGCGCGTACCGGCATGAACTTCACCAGCGGCTATGCGGCAAATCCGGTTTGCAGTCCGACGCGGTTCAGTATAATGACGGGTAAGTATCCATCGCGCGCCGGTGCGACTAACTGGTTCAGCGGCAAACGGTCGGGCCGGTTCGACCCGGCGCCGCTCAATGACTGGATGCCCCTGGAGGAAGTCACCCTGGCCGAGGCCCTGAAGGAGCATGGCTACAAGACGGCGTTCCTCGGTAAGTGGCACCTCGGCTCGGAGGAAAAATATTGGCCCGAGAACCAGGGCTTTGATATCAACATCGGTGGCTGGGCCGTCGGTTCGCCTCGCGGCGGCTATTTCGCTCCCTTCGATAATCCTCGACTCGGCGATTATCCCAAGGGCTCACACCTGCCGAAGGTTCTGACAGACGAGTCATTGAAAATCCTCGACCAATACAAAAACAATCCTTTCCTGCTCTACCTGGCATTTTACTCCGTTCATACCCCACTCCAGGGCCGGGACGACCTGATAGCCAAATACAAAACCAAGCGGCAAAAACTGCTGGACGCTGATGAGCGGGAATTTGGACCGGAGGAACAGGTCTTGCCGGTCGAGCAGCAGCGGCAGGTGCGACTCAGGCAATGTCACGCAGTTTACGCGGCTATGGTCGAGGCGATGGATGAGCAGATCGGACGTGTTCTGGACAAGCTGGAGCAGCTTGGCATCGCCGACGACACGGCTGTAATTCTTATGTCCGACAATGGCGGATTATCGACCAGCGAGGGCTCGCCGACATCCAATGTGCCTCTGCGCGGGGGCAAGGGCTGGTTGTATGAAGGCGGTATCCGCGAGCCTTACCTGATTCGCTGGCCCGGAGTGACAAAGCCCGGCTCCGAATCCGACGTCCCGGTAATCAGTACCGATTTCTTTCCGACGATTCTCGATATGGCCGGGCTGCCCATGAAGAAAGACCTGCATTTGGACGGCGTGTCATTAGTGCCCCTGCTGAAAGGCGCGACGAGTATCGACCGCGACGCCATCTATTGGCATTATCCCCACTACTCCAACCAGGGCGGCTTCCCCGGCGGCGCGATTCGAATGGGCGACTACAAGCTCATCGAACGTTTCGAGGATGGTCGTGTCCATCTTTACGATCTACAGAACGACATAGGCGAACGGCAGGATCTGGCAAGTCAATACCCGCAGCGTGTCGAGCAGATGCGTAGCAAGCTGCACGAATGGTATAAACAGGTCAACGCGAAATTCCTGCAAGCCAGGGACAAGAATCAAAATCCATGGCGCCCGGAATAAGCCGGCATAGTTTTACGATTCAACTTTGCTGCCACGACACGGGCTGAATATCCGCGATCTTTGACTCGTCCAACTCAATCCCGAAGCCGGGCCGGTCAGGCAGTTCCAGCATCCCGTCCACGGGCTTGAGCTGGTGCTTCTCGAAATCGTAGTAGCTATCCATCTTCTGAATCAGGAACTCAACCAGCGGACAAACCTATATCGGCTGGCTTGCCACTACGTGCATCGCGGCGTGAAGGCTGTGGCCGTGCGGGATGACGTTGGCCCCGTGAACCGATGCCAGCGTACATATCTTGAGAAGCTCGCTGACCCCGCCGCACCACTCCGGATCGGCCTGAACCACCATGATGGCGTCGGCCTTGAGGAACTTGTGCACATCCCAGCGGCCGTAGAAATGCTCTCCAGTGGCCACCGGGATCGAAGTCTCTCGGCTCAGCTCTATAAAGGCATCAAGGTTGGCGCTCTGGAAGGGCTCTTCTATCCATCGGGGATTATATTGCTCGGCCCGCCTGGTCCAGGCCAGGGCGTATTGAAGATCCCATTGCCAATACGCGTCGAACATAAGGTCTACATCGTCGCCTACCGCTTCGCGGAGCAAACGCACGACTTTCACATCTTCTTCGACACCATCGGGCCCGAATTTTGGGCCGCGGTCCCGCACAAACCACTTTTGATGCCGGTACCCCTGCTGCTTCAATTCCTGCGCTTTAGCGCGCAGCGCCGACGGTTCCTGCGAGAATCCCAGGCAACTGGCGTAAGCCCTGACCTTGCTGCGCGAACCGCCGAGAAGCCGATACACCGGCAGGCCGAAGAACCGGCCGCGAAGGTCCCAGAGCACATTGTCAATAGCACTTAGGGCCATGATGTAGTGACTTCCGCGGGAGTGCCTGCTGGCTCGGAACATCTTGTCCCAATACGCCTCGTACGCCAGCGGGTCGGAGCCGATCAGATCTCTCTTAAAGAATCGATCTACGAACATGGCCGCCTCGTTGTCGATCGGACCGTAGAGACCCGTGGTACCGCCATTTGTATGGACTTTCAGATAGAGGGCCTTCCTTTTGTTTTTGCCGGTTAATTGCAGGATTTCCACTTTTGTGATTTTCAGGTTTTCTTGCTTACCCGAACCTGCTGCTCCTGCCAGACCGGAGGTTACGCCCATAGCTGCGAAAGCCGTTAAAAAACCGCGTCGATTCATACAATCAATCATTTATATCTCCTTCCATGAAAAATCGTTCTTAACCGCAGCGCCGCAAGAGCCCCGCGATATTGAAGAAAAGTATACATCGAAGCCGCTGTGGTTGCCAGGGTTGATTCACGCCGGTAGAAATGTTAGGATTGCTTCGACGAACCGGGCTTTTCCCGGCATAAAGAAAGGAGTATGTCTTATGCGTTCGATTTTTTGCAGTTTTATCTTAGTGGTATTGTTCTTGATTGCTCTGTGTCCCGGATGTGCGCAGCCGCCCGCAAATCAGCAGGGCAGTACCACTTCACACTGCGTTGTTGACACTACGTGGCCTCAGAAGCCGGAACGTTTCGAGTGGGCCCAGATGCCCGGCGTGACTTTGGACGCCCGGGACCAGGTCTACATCTTTACGCGCAGCC
>Ga0114918_10003780_pt1 | contig 13239 bp, 10 predicted proteins | sample LantaG_FD_87015 | JGI IMG/M metagenome (GOLD analysis project Ga0114918, IMG submission 87015) | Deep subsurface microbial communities from Baltic Sea to uncover new lineages of life (NeLLi) - Landsort_02402 metaG | ecosystem: Environmental > Aquatic > Marine > Oceanic > Sediment | place...
GGCGTCGATGAGCTTCAGGCGTCGGCCGAGGAAGAACGGGAGGAGCGAGACCTTCGTCGGCGGATAAGCGCTGAGAGCGAGCGGGGGCGCTTTCGCCGCCGTCGGCGTCATCGCTTCGTCGTTCGCGGCGACGGCGGCGCTCACCGCGAGCGCGGCGCCGGCAGTCAGCAGCGAAGGCACGACGAGCAGCAGGACGGCGACGACGCGAGAGCGCATAGCTGCTTGGCTGCTGCTGTTGAGAAGAGCGAGAGCGCTGGGTTTCGGCGAGGAGAGGACGAGTCGGGAGGAGAGCAAAAGTGGAAGAGAGTTTTCGACCCTCCATCATTTTTTTTGTTTTCTCTCTCTTTCTTTCTATTTGCACTGCTCTCTAACAAGTCTCTCTCTCTCTCTTATTTCTTTTGGGTATTTTTTTGCGTTTCTTTTATTTCATTTATTCTTTGTGTGTATGTGTGTGTGTGTGTGTGCAAGGGACGAAGGGGGACGAGATCAAAGACAGAGGAAGAAGAGAGCGGAGCGAACAAAGGCGCAAGGCGTGTGCGAGAAAGGCTCTCTCTTCCGTTCTCTCTCTCTTTCCCTTTCATTATTGCATTTTATTGCTCTTCTTCTCTCTCTTCTTCTTCAGGTCACCATCGGCGCCGGCGAGGTAGCGTTCCCCGTGGGGGTCCCCATCGCCGCGGAGGGCGCGGGGGAGAAGACCGGCTGCTGCTTCGCGGGCTGCTGCTGCTGAGGCTGCTGCTGCTGCTGCTGCTTCGCGGACTGCTGCGTCTGCTGCTGCGTGCGCGGGCGCACGTTCTGAGACGCCGAAGTGAAGGGGCTCCCGATGACCGGGACGAAGTAGTACAAGTCGGCCGGGCGGAACTCGTTCTGTTTTTGCATTTCGAGTTGAGGAGGAAAAAGTTTTGGTTTTTTTTATTTTTCTTGAATGAAAAGTGAGCAAACGACGGGCTCCCGACACCCTTTCTCTTTCCCGTTCTTTCCCGTCAAAAGTCGTCTCGTCTCTCCAACGCACGACTCCCAGAGGGCGCGAGAACGTCAGGTCGGGGTTCGCGTAGTAGAGCTGGAGCATCTTGCGGCCGCCCGCCGCGGCCGCAGAGGCCGCGCTCCCTCCCTTCTTCCCGCCGGCCGCCGCGGCTGCTGCTGCGGCGCTGCCTCCTCCGAAGCCGCCTCCGCCTGCCCCAGCAGCAGAGGCGGCTGTATCGCGTTTTTTTGGAGAGTGAGGAGGTTTTGAGGGGTAGGGTGGGGGTGGGAACGAGGTGGGCGATGAAAAAAGAGTTGAGTGAACAAAGCAACAGACAAAACAAAAAAGATCGAAACGAAGGAGTTTCTGTCGGACTTTACTCACCAGAGCCCCCTTTTCCTGCAGCCGCCGCCGCGGCCGCCGCGCCTGCGGGCTGCCACGGCGCCCACCACCAGGGCTGCGCCGCAGCGGACCCGACGAGGGCGAGCAGGAGAAAGAGCACGGCGGAGAGGCGCATCGTGTGGGTTTTCGGGTTTCGGTTTGTTGGCTGGTGCGTCGACGAGTGGACGAGAGAAAAAATGACACGGAGGACTTTTTTTCCTTTTTCTTCTGCTTTCATGTGTTTCAATGGAGTGAAAAAAAAGGGCTTCGCGACTCCCTCTCTCTTTCTCTCTCTCTCTATTCACGCTGGCTCTTCCTCCTCCCCCAGAACAACATGAAGCGGCCCCTTTTCCCTTCCTCCCCGCCGTCAAGCCGGGCTCCATTGGAGGGGCCGGTAGCAGCAGAGGCGGCAGCAGCAGAGGCGGCAGCGGCGGCGGCGGCGCCGCTCGCGACGTCCGCGGCAGTCGCCAGCGCGCCCCTCCTCGTCCTCACGCCGGCCCACAGCGGCGTCGCCGGAAGGGCGGCGCTGCTGCTGCTGCTGCCGCAGATGCTCCTGGCGCCTGTTTCCGCCGCGAGGAGCACGTCTCGGGGGGTGAAAGCGGGGAGCTCCCGGCTCCCTTCCCTCCTCAGCGAAAACGACGACGACAGGGACGACGGGGGCTGCTCAGTCTTCTGCTGCTGCTGCCCCAGGAGGAGCTGGGACAGGGACACCACCGCGGCTGCCTCCTCCGCTCTCTCGGCCGCGACCGCGGCGCGCCTGCGAAGGACCGCGGACGGCGGGGGCAGAAGAGTCCGAGAAGAAGCAGTCCGTCTCGCCTCCCCCTCCTCTTCCTCCTCGGCCGGCTTCGTCGTCGTCGTCTCCAGCGTCTCCGGCGGCGGCGGCGGCGTCTCCTCGACCTCGACCTCGGCTGCTGCTTCCCGAGAGTCACTCCGCCCCTTCTTCTTCGCCGCCTTCGCCTTCCCCCTCCGCCTCGAGAAAAGGGAGGCAAGGCTGAAGCCCCCGAGAGGTTTCTCAGCGGGTGCAGCAGCGGCGGGGACAACCGCTGCCGTTCCCGGGGAAGGAGCGGCAGAGACAGCGACAGCGGCCTCCTCTGCCGCCCCCGTCGTCGTCGCAGCGGCCGCCCTCTTTTCCTTTGTCCGCCGACGGTGCGGGAGGCTCTCTTCGGCCCCTCCCGGGGGCTTCCAGACGCGCGCGGCGGGCGCTGCAGCGCCGCCGGTCTCCGTCGCCGCCCTTCCGGTGGCGTGCCTCTTCTTCCCCGCCTCCTCCTCCGCGGCCGCTCCGCTCGCGCCCCTCCGAGACGGCGCTCCCGCCCTACTCTCGCTCCTGCTCCTCCGGGCTCGCGCGGCCGCAGCCGCGGCCGCCGCCGTCGCCGCGGCGGCCTCCGCGGCGCTCACGGCCCTCTCTGCGGCCCTCTGCGCCCTCTGCGCGGCCCGCTGCGCCGTGCGCGCCCCGGGGGGCAGCGAGGAGGGAGCGGCGTCGGCGCCTCCCCTTCCGGCGGACGACGGGGTCGGCGGCGGGGGCGGAGAGGCCGAAGCCGCCCTCCCTGGCGCGCCTCCCGGCGGGTGCGGATGCTGCCTCCTCCTCCTCCCCGCCGAGAGAGGAGGAGGAGGAGGAGCAGCCGCGGCTGCAGCTGCAGCTGCAGGGAGCTGGACGTCGTAGGTGAGGACTGCGACTGCTGTCGGAGCGGGAGAGCTGGAGGAGGAGGAGGCAAAGGGCGAGGGCGGCGAAGAAGAAGGACGAGGTTTTTCTTCTTCAAATGCGGTGTTGCTTGGCGTCACTTCCGCCTCTTTTCCTCTCGCCGCCGCCGGGACCTGCTTCAGTCCCATGGCCAGCCTCCGTAGCGCGGCGCTTGAGGCCTCGCGAGACGCAGGAGGGGGCATGCGGGGCTGCTGTTTTTAAAGAAGCTGCTTCGACGCCGTCGATGTCGAAGGCGCCGACGCCGCCATTTTCATCGTCGCGGTCGAGTCCGCCTTCCTGGGGTCGCAGTTCTCTCCCTGAAGCTGCTTCACCGCGACAGAGGGGGAAACAGTGCCGCCCTCCGCTGCTCTCTTGGGGAGGAGGGCCGCGTAGCTGCCTCCTCCTCCGGCACCAATGCGGCCGCACGAAAGAGAAGAGGGAGAATCGGGCCGAGAGCGGCCCGATTCCCCTTTGTGCTTCCTCGCCTTCTTCATCGCCAGTCTGTGCGCCTCTTCTTCATGGTCGGCGACCGCGTCTCCCTTGCGGACCTCGCTGAAGGACAAGGGAAGCTCGCCGTTGGACGAGAACGAGCGGAGGCTCTCTCCCAGGGGCGCAAAGGTCGTCATGGATTCGCTTAAAAGCCGGAACAGTTACGAGCGGAGCAGCAAAAAAAAGCAGCAACGTTCGAAACTCCTTTTCTGAGACTTCGCAGGAAAAATTTCACTCTCTCTTTTTTTTTGCTTCCTTTTTTTTCTCTTCTTTCGTCCCTCTGCAAAGAAAAATGGCCGCCTCTCTCAGCACCGTGGCCCGCTGCCGCAGCGCGGTGATTGTAAGAGAAACAAGGGCGGCGCTCTCCCCCAGAATGCGCTATCCGCGCGTGCTCGACTCTGAGAACAGAGAGAGAGAGAACGAAACAGAGAGAAAACAACGAGAAGGGGCTCCCCTTCAGCGTCAACGATTGAAGAAAAACGCCGACGTGGCGGCCGACGAAGCATCGTCCCCGCCTCGAGCGTCCCTTTCTAGGCCGAGGCTCGATCCTACTTCTCGCGCTGATGAGAGCGCACATCTCGCAGTACATCAAGCGATGCTCGCCTCATCAAAACTCTCGCGTCCTCCTCTTCAAAAATCGATCCAAAAAAACAACGTCACAGGCTTTGCCATCGCCGTCGTCGGTCGTCGCCCGGGCTGCAGCAAAGCCTGCTGCTTCCGTTGCCGCAGTTGCTGCTCCCCGCCGCTGCTGTAGCAGCCAGAGCCACTGCCGCCAGCAGCTCCGTGGCAGCCTTGTGCTCGCCCGCGCAGAAGAGGAGAAACAGGTGGTCCCCGGGGCGGAGCTGGAGGTACGTTTTTTTCAATTTTTCAATCCGACTAGCAAAAGAAAGCGAGATCGCTCCCCGTCGCTCTTTCTCGACCTCCGCCTCTGCTTTGCCTTTGTTCTCTCCTTCTTTTTCCTGAAGAGAACAACCATAAATGCACGCACGTGCGCTTGAGCACAGGACGCGTGCTTGCTGAATTCATTCCTTTTCAGCCGCGAGACAGAGAGAGGGACGGAACGAAAGCAACCTCGACGTTTGACGCTCACCTCTCCTCCTCTTTCAAAAAAGAAAATGACAGCTCGACCCCGACTCTGACGGCGCCCGCAAGAAGGCCGAGGCGGACCGCCTCCGCGCCGCCGAGCGGTTCATGGTGGTCGGCACGGGCGAGGCCAGCTGTGGCGGGTGCGGCTACGAGTACAGCCCGAAGGCCGGGGTGAGTTGACGGATTTTCGTTTCGATGAGAGAAAGACCCTTTTTTCCCCCTGAAAACGAAGAAGAAAAAAACTCACTTTTTCTTTCCGAACCCCGACTCTTCTCTTCCTCCCTCTCAACCACCCCAGGACCCCGAGTACCCCGTGCCCCCCGGGACCCCCTTCGAGGACCTCCCCGCCGACTGGGGCTGCCCCGTCTGCGGCGCCGGAAAGCCCTCGTTCCGCGCGCGCGCGAGGGAGATCGCCGGCTTCGCCGAGAACCAGCGGTACGGATTGGGAACAAACAGCCTGACGGGCGGGCAGAAGAGCGGGCTGATCTACGGAGCCTTGGCGGCGTTCTTCGCGCTGTTCATCGCCGGGTACTTTATGGACTAGGGAACGAGAGAAAGAGAGAGGAACGAGAGAAAGAGAGAAGAACGAGAGAGAGGAGACAGCAGCAGCAGAGAGAGAAGAGAAACGAGAGAGCGCGATCAACAAAGAGAGAAAGAAAAAATGTTTTTTTCGTCTCCCAGAATTTTTTGTCATCTTCCTTTCGCCCCCCCACACACACACACACAAACACACAACACCACCCAAACCCCCGCTTTTCTCGGTGACGAGCATCATCGAATTCCTCTTCTTTCAGGGAACTATAACACAGAACAGAATATGAGTACACACAAAGGCAAAATGTTTGTCTCTCTCTCTTTCACCAAGTCTCCTTCTGCAGCAGCACCGCGCTCCGGTCGACGGCACCGGCGTCCCTTCTCGAATCCTGCGGCGGGTCCGGGACCGCCACAAACCCAGCCGAGCGGTACATCCTCTCGACGGGGGAAGGAGGGGAAGGAGAAGACGAAGAAAACGTTTCGCTGCCGAGCCAGGGCGCGCCGGCGAGCCCACCGCTCCTGCGGCCACGGTTGTTGCCCTCCGGGGCAGCCCCTCCCCCTCCCAATCCGCTCCCGCTCCACTCTTCCACCTGAGCAAACATCCTCGAAACCCCGGCCGCGGCTGCCACGGCGGCGCAGGCGTCGAGCAGCGCGGCGCCGACGCCCCTCCCCCTGGCCGCCGGGAGCGTCCCGACCCACCACAGCGACGCGCAGCGGCCAAAGACGCCCTCGCAGGAGGCAGAAGCGGTCGGAGCGCCCGAGGCCCGCGGGGGCCACCCCGCGGCCGGGAAGCTCTCCCGCAGCCAGAGGCAGTAGTCCATCGCCGCCGCGTCGGCGACCGGCCACCGGTTTTTGTTCTCTGGCGCGGAGCCGAGCTCCGAGGCTGCCAGGCGCTCCAGGGCGCGCAGCGAGCAAGAGCGGTCATGGAACAGCAGCGCTGCGGCGCCGACGACCTTTCTCTCTCTCTCTTCGCCTCCTTCCCCTCCTTCTTCGCTGCCGCTGCTGCTGCTCCGCGCCTCGGCGACCAGCCACAGCCAGCGGCCCCACGCGTCCTCCAGCGCCTCCTCCCAGGCGGCGGCGGCCCTCTCCTCCTCGAGGGCCTCGAGCTCCGCCGCTCCCCTCCTCTTCAGCGAGCCCGGGAGGCCGACGCCCAAGCCGCCGAGGCTCGCCGCCGAGGCGGGCAGGGACGGCCACCAGGGCCCCTCGCTCCGTTTCTCTCCTCCGGTTTCTTCTCCCGTGGAACCGGCGGCGGCAGAGGGGGAGGGTTCGGCCGCCTTCGGGGCCCTCGGCGGCGGCAGCGAGACCGAGTGCAGCAGCCACGGCCCGGGGTCCGCGGAGTACCTCCGCGCCTCGCGCTCGAGCCTGCGCAGGAGCTGCCTCCTCTCGACGGGCGGGTCGCCCGAGGAGGCGTCTCCCTCCTCGAAGGCGGCCAGGAGGGCGTCGGCGGTCCCTTGGACGTCGGAGGGGTGCAGCGGGCGGACGACGAGGGTGTCGAGGGGGACCGCTTTCCCGCCGCCGCCGCCGCCGTCGGAGGAGGAGGGAGACCGCGAGGGGACAAGAGGGGAGCGGGGAGAGGAGGAGCCACCCCCACCTCCGCGGAGCGGCAGGGAGACGACGGGGCTGAAGGCGGGGTGGTCGAGTTCCAGAGCCCCTGACGATGCTGCTGCTGCTGCTGCTGCTGCTCTTTGCGGCGGCGCGGCTCTGGTGCTCCCGGCCGAGGAGGGAGGCAGATGAGAGCGGGTCGAGGTCGTGGAGGCCGGTCTCGGCCGATGGAGAGTCGAAGCTAGTCGAGGATTGCTCAGGAGAGCTCGCTCGCATCGCCTGGTCGTCGCCGCGTCGCCCGCTCGATTGCTCGACGCGACGCTGAGCGTGAGCCCCAGTGCTTGTCGCATTGCAGCTCCCCGAGCCGCGGCAGCGGGACTCTACAGAGCCTCTTCTTTCAGAGAGAGCGGAGAGAAAGAGAGAGAGGAAGAAATGAGTGAAAAAAACTCCCGACGTCGTCAAGTGCGCTTCACACCAAAAAAAAAAGGTTTCAACTTTTTTTGCTGCACAATGGACGCGCCCTCGCCGGAGCCGCCGGCTGCTGGTGCTGCTCTTGCTGCTGCGCCGGCCCCAGCGGGGATCCTTGCGGACGCGGTCGCTGCAGTCGCGAACGCCGCTGCCGCTGTCGCGGGCGACCCCCCGCTGGCTTCGGCTTCGAACTCGAGCTCGAGCTCCACTTCCGTCGGCGACCAGCAGCAGAGCCTCGAGTTCGACTCGACGGCGGCGTGCGTCGGGCTTGGGGGCTCCGCGTGGACGTGCTTCAAGAAGGAGCTCCCTGACTCCCAGATTGCGACAAGGTGCGGCGGAATGGAAGAAGAAAAGAGAAGAGGGGAGAGAGAGAGAGAGAATTCAGGAAGAGAGAGGAGAGCATCGAAGAGCATCGCTGGGGAAAAAACCGATGCCCCCCCTCATTTTCTCGTTTTCTTCTTCGTCGCTCTCACCCCTTCCGCTCCTCCGCCGCCTCACTCCGCCAAAATCCACACAAAACAAAACCCAGTCTCTGGATCTGGACGGCCGTGGGCCTCGCGTGCCTGCTCCTGTTCTGCGCCCTGCTGCACCTGATCCCGACCTACAGGACGAGGCTGTTCCTCCCCAACCTGGTGAGAAAAGTTTTTGGTTTTTCTTCTCTTTTTTTTTCGTCGGGTTTTCTTTTTCCTTTTTTTCCTGCCTCAAGGAGTTTCTTCTTCTCCTCGCTCGCTTGCTTGCTTTCGCTTTCTCGCTCACATGCACGATCGCTTCGAAATCGAAAACCCCCTTTTTTTTCCCAAAAACAGTGGGTCGACCCCCCGGCTCTCCCCGCGGGCGAAGAGAAAGAAGACGAGCGGGAGAGAAACAGCAACCGCGGCCGCCGCCAGCGCCGCCGGAGGGGAGGCCGCCGCCCGCTCCACGCCGCGCTGTCGCGCCTCTTCGGCTGGCTGGTCACCGTCGTGACGGTCCCGGACGCGGTTATCCTCGAGTCCGCGGGCCTGGACGCGCTGATGCTGACGTGGTGCTTCAAGCTGGGGATGCAGGTAAGGAGAGAGGAGAAAGTGTTGTTCTTTTTTTTCTTCCCTTTGAAAAAGTATCTCTCCTCTTCCAAACTTTGACGCTTTGCTTTCAAAAAATCAAAAAAAACTCAAAACAGATCTTCTTCCCTCTCGCCCTCGTCGCCCTCTTCGTGCTGCTGCCCGTCAACATTTTGGGGCAGGGAGTCAAACAGGGCGTGCTCAGCTCCGCGGCGGCGGCAGCAAAGGCTTCAAACTCCTCTCTGGCCTTCCACTCCCCGGCAGAGGCCAAGGCCGCCGCCAAGGCCGCCGCGCCGCCGGGCTTCACCTCCTTCTCGAGGTTCACGCTGACCAACCTGCCGCAGGGGTCGCCGCTGCACTGGTTCGCCTTCGCTTTCGTGTACCTCTCGACGTTCTGGACCCTTTTCTTGCTGCGGCGGTACAACAGGGCGTGAGTGGAAGAAGGCCAGAGAAGTCGAAGTTGGTTTTTTTTGTTTTTGCTTCCTCGTTTTTCAGCCTCGACGGCGGCGACGACGGAAAGAGGGGTAAAAACTCATCGAATCCTATTCTCACCTTTTCTCCTCCCAAAAAAACCCCGAAAACGACGACGACCAGTTACGTCCTCCTGCGACAGAAATACGTCACGGGAGGAGAAGCCCTGTTGTCCGCATGGCACGAGGCCTACTTGGCGAGGGCGGCGCAGGCGGCCGAGGAGGCCGAGAGGGCGCAGGAGGAGGCGAGTTTTGCTGCCGAGGAGAGGAGGAGGCTCGGACAAGAACAGGAGGAAGAAGCCGCTGCTGCTGCTGCTGCTACCGCCGCTGATGCGAACAGCGACGGTCTTCCTCCGCTGCACGCCTCTCCGTCTTCCCCCGTCACGAGGGGCAACAGGCGGAAAAGCGTGAGCGGCGCCCGCGCGCCCCTGTTCCCCTCCGCGAGGGGGGCGAGCGGCGCCGGGGGAGCGGCGAGCGGCGCCTCCGCGCCTGCCCCCGGGGGAGGCTCGTCCGCAGCCAGCAGCCCCGGGGCCCTCCTCAGGCACAGCGGCGGCGGCGTCGGCGGCGGCGGCGGCGGCAGCAGCAGCAGCAGGAGGACCCTCGGGGCCGCCCTGCGGGGCGCGCTGGGGGTGGGACCGGGCGGCCTCTTCAACACGGGCGACGACCTGCTCTCCGCGGCCGACGACCCGGGCTGCGCCTCCTCCTCCGCCGTCTCCGCCGCCGCCGCCGCCGCCGCCGCCGCGGGAGCAGCCTCGGCGGGGACTTCGCTCGACATCCCGATCTCTCCCCGAGGCGGGGTCGCCTCCGCGGCGGCGAGGGCGGCGGGCAGGCTGCAGAGTCGCGGCAGGCTGCCAGCCGCCGACGCCGCCTCGCCGCCCGGGGCCTCCGCGCCCCACCACGGCCGCCGCCCGAGCCCTCGCGCCCCGCCGTCGGCCCCGGCTGCAGCAGCGGCTCCAGCGAGGAGGCCCTCGAGCTCGCCCTCGCGGGTCGGCGCCGAGCAGCGGACGTCGGGCGGCGACGCCGGCGCGGCCCGGCCTTCCTCGCCGCCGCCGCTGCCGCCGGCGGGCAGCTCGCCGCCGCCGGCGGCCTCCCGGCGGGCGACCGCCGCCCGCCCGCCGTCCCTCTCGCGCGCCTCCGTGGGAGCCCCCGGCCACTTTTACTACTACAGCTTCCCCGAGGCGGGCGTCGACCTGCGGAGGGGGAGCGGCGGCGGAGGAGGAGGAGAGGCCGCCGCCGCTGCTGCTGCTGGGAGGCGCCCTTCGCTCGGCGGAGGAGCGGGAGGAGGAGGAGGCGCGGCGACGCGCTCGGCGAGCAGCGGGCTCCCTGCTTCTTCTCCGCCGCCGCCTTACGTTCCGCTCCTGTCCCTGCCGCCGAAGCCTTTATCCGCGCAGGTGCCTCTTCAGCATGAAGGGACGGCGGCATCCTCGGCTTCTGCCGCCGCCGCCGCCTCCCTGCCGTCGCCGTTTGCGTCCCCTCTCAAGCCTTTCGGCGAAGAAGAGGAGATCGAGGGAAACGGGGAAGGAGAAGAGGACGGCGGCAGCGGAGCCGCCTGCTTCCTGGAGCGCGCCCCTCCCGTCTCCCGGTACGAGCGCGACGCCCCGCCGCCGCCGCCGCTGGCGGACAGGCCTATCCAGTGGTGGAGGTCGAATGCCGCGGCCGCCGCCGCCTCGAGGGGCGACGGCTGGGGCGACGGCGGCGCGAAATTTTCCTCCTCTTCGAGCAGGAGGAGGCGCGGAGAGCTCTCCTCCCATCCCTGCGAGATCGGAGAGAGCGGCGGGGACCTGGAGCAGGGCAGCCGCCGCCTCCCGGCAGCGACAAAGAAGCTGCCGGGAGAGGAGGGACAGGAAGGAGAAGCAGAAGAATCCAGCGACGGAGAGGAAGAGGACGAGGACGACCCCATCGTCGGCAAACCAAACGTCCGCGACCGCAAGCTCGTGCCCGCCCTGACCCTCGACGGCAGGCTCGTCGCTGCGCCCGCAGAGCAGTACGCCGTGCTGGTGATGGACGTCCCGGACCTTCCGGCCGCGGCGGAGAGGGCGCACGAGCGGAGACGGTGGAGGCTGGGAGGGGGAGGAGGCGAGAGGGTTGCGGACGTCATCGGCGGCGACGGCGACGCCGGAGACGACGACGGCGGAGACGCCTTCGGGACCGGACAACTTGACGGTCACCCGTCCTCCTCTTCCCGCCCCTCCTCGGTGCTCCGCGCCGCGGCCTCGGGGGCCAGGGCCGGGGGTCGGTTCGTCAAGCACGTCATCCTGGGCAAGCGGAGGCTGGCGGTCTCCGCGGAGGTCATGGCCGCTGCCCGAAGCAGGGCCGCTGCGGAGGGGGCCTCGCGCCGCAGCGGTAGCAGGCAGGCGATCGCGGCAGGAGCGGCGGCAGGAGCTCCCACTGCCGTCGAGGCGGAGAAGGCTACCGCTTCCGCCGCCGCTGCCGTCGCCGCTGCCCCCGCCTTCGTACCCGAAGAAAAAAAGGACGCCGCCGACGGCGACGACCTGGACCAAAACCAACGACAGCGACCCCCTTCCCCGACCCTCCCCTTCCTCCTAGAGGACCTCCTTGACGACGATGTCCCCATCGAGCCGTCAATTATCGTCGAAGAGACCTTTCGCAGGCTCTTCCCGGAGTCGTTCCGGGCCGCAGGTAAAGAGAGTTTTTTTCTTTCATTTTTTCTCTTTTTCTGTACCGACTTTTTTCCTCCCCCCCCTCCTCCCCCAACACCTATTTTTCTGACCCCTCGCGGTTTGCTCTGCGCCTCTGCCGTTTCCAAAGCCGCTCTCGCTGCTCGTGAAGCGTTTCTGAATTCTGACCCTTCTTCTACTTCTTTTTCCTCCTCCTCTTCTCCTCTCTCTCGAATCTCCCCTAGTCCCTGTCTATGTTTACAAGGACGTCGACCTGCTGCTGCTCAAGTGGGACCGCGCCTGCGCCGCGCTGGAGGCCGCGGAGGCGCGCTTCGAGGGCGAGATCGCGCGGAAAGGAGGCATTGTCGCCGACGCCCGCAGGCCCACGATGAGGGACAGGACCGCGGCCACAGGGAGGCTGCGCTGGCTCTCTAACGCCCTTGCTCCCCCGACGGTCGACGCGATCGACGCGCTCGCGGGCCGCGTGCGCGGGCTCGAGGCCAAGATCTCCACGGCCCGCGCCGCCGCGCTGTCGTCGAGGCCGACGTCGTCCTTCTTCGTGTTCTTCGACAGCCAGCGCGACGCGGCCATCGCGGCACAGGTCAACCTGCAGGCGGAGGACGGGCACAGCTTCACCGTCGTCGACGCCCCAGGGCCCGAAGAGGTGAGTGAGAGAGAGACGAGGAGTTTTTTTCCTGGTTTTCGAGGTTTCTTTTCTCTCTCTCTCTCTCTCTCCCTTTTTTCTTTCTTTTTCACGAAAAACCGCTCCGGTCTCCCGCCGAGTCGAAACGCTCGAAACCCAAATCAAAACCCTCTCTTTCTGAATAAAAGGTCCTGTGGCAGACGCTGTGGATGCCATGGGCAGAGCGAGACCTCCGCCGCCTCGCGGTGCTCCCGGCCCTGGCCCTGCTGCTGCTCGTTCCCATCGGCTTCTTCCTGGGCGGAGCGTCGCAGATCACGCTGTTCCTGTGCCGCATCGACGGGTTCCGCATCGGGACGGGCGCGTTGTGCGGCTCGGCGTTCATGAGGGCGCTGACCTCGATCCTTCCCCCACTGCTGTTGTCGCTCTGGAACGGCGTGCTCCTGCCCAAACTGCTCTACTGGCTCGCGCTGGCGGAGGGGCGCTCCGCCTCGCTCTCGGCGCTCGACAGGAGGGTCTGCGACGTCTACTTCCTCTTCGACGTCGTCAACGTCTTCCTGGGCACCGTGCTCGGCGGCTCGCTGTTCAACTCGCTGCGGACGCTGCTGCAGAACCCCGGGTCCGTGCTGAGGACGCTCGGCGCCGCCGCGCCGACGGTGTCGTCGTTCTGGATGAACTTCCTGGTGCTCCAGGCGGCCGCCCTGGTCCCCGCGCGATTCCTGTTCCCCCACCCGGGGGTCCTGGGCGACCTGTGGAGGGCGGCGCGGGCGGGGGCAGGGAGGGCGCGGGAGTGGGCGAGGGGGCGCTGCGGCGGCGGCAGAGGCGGCGGGGGGAACGGGAGGAGAAGCGGCGGCGGGCGTCGGAGCAGCGGCGGAGGAACGGGAAAGAGCGCCAGCGGCAGCAGCAGCATCCATTACCCTCCCCACCGCTCCGCCCACGCCTCCATGGACGCGCTCTGGCCGCACTCCATCCGGTACGGCAAGGAGACGGGGGCCGCGCTCCTCATCTTCGTCGTCGCGCTCAGCTACGCGCCGCTGTCTCCCCCCGTGCCCGCCGTGGCGGCGGCCTACTTTCTGGTTTCCTGGCTGTGGTGGCGCTTCTCGGCGCTGTACGTGTTCGAGAGGGCGTACGAGAGCGGGGGGAGGCTCTTTCCCCACGTCGTGAGGGCGGTGCTGTGGGTGAGTCAGCTGGGGGCGCGCGAGAGAGAGAGAGGGAGAGAGAAGAGGAGGGGGGGGGGGGGGACCAAAGGGGAAAAAAAAAAAATCATTTTTTTTTGTTTTCCCCCTCCCCCCCCCTTTTTCCCCCTCCCTCTCCAAAAACACCTCCTCTTTTTAAAAA
>Ga0114918_10003782_pt1 | contig 13237 bp, 22 predicted proteins | sample LantaG_FD_87015 | JGI IMG/M metagenome (GOLD analysis project Ga0114918, IMG submission 87015) | Deep subsurface microbial communities from Baltic Sea to uncover new lineages of life (NeLLi) - Landsort_02402 metaG | ecosystem: Environmental > Aquatic > Marine > Oceanic > Sediment | place...
AATGGCACGCTTGCAGGGACTCGAACCCCAAACCTCTTGATCCGTAATCAAGTGCTCAATCCAATTGAGCTACAAGCGCGTATATTATAAAACTTTATTTTACAAATGGGGACGTTGGGATTTGAACCCAAGACACATACCTTATAAGAGTACTGCTCTTACCAAGCTGAGCTACGCCCCTGTTAAATATAACGCTAAGGGGAGTCGAACCCCTGTCGGGGGACTGAGAATCCCTCATCCTGACCACTAGACGATAGCGCCGTTATATTGGTAGAGGCATGGGGAGTTGAACCCCAGTCAAATGATCGAAAATCATTTATCCTAACCGCTGGACGATGCCTACAAAAACAAAAAAAAAATCCCTGTCGTATTCTGACAGGGATTTTTAAGTTCGATTTAAGTATAATACTTTCCCTATCAGATATTAGTCTTCCAATCTCGTTCCCAACGGCGTTCTATTATGATAGTAAAAGTATTCATGTTTAAGAATATATCACAAAAAAGTTGTTTAGTCAACCGAAAAGATTAAAAAGATTCTCCGGCCATGATTTTTGAGTACTTATTTACTAAATGATCCAAGGAAGAAAGCCACTTTATCTCTTCGTCTGTCATAACCCATGGGGCAGCCTTTTCTATACCATCAAATTTTTTCCATCTCCAATTTATAAGAGAATCATCGCAACTGATAAAAATTTCCTTTTGTGCAATTCTGAGATATGCTACCCAAACTTCTCCATGGACATTTGTGAAAGAGTGAAAGGCATACCCAGGTAAAAAAACACCATCTGTTCTTTTAAAGGGATTCTCTCCACTTTTAAGAGGGAATGAATTTTTTAACCCATACTCTATTGCACTTGGGATAATGAAATCTTCTAAAGCCTCTTCTTCAGTTATTTTTTCGTGAAATTTTATCCTGACTCTGATTTTCCCTCTATGCTGATCTATTGCCTCTTGTTGTGTAATAACAGTTAGTGTATCCAAAGAAGATATTAAAGAAGATAATAAAGGAGTCTCAAAACTTGTTTCAACTTCCACACCATTATTATGGTTGTATTTTGCAGTTAAAACATCTGTTAAACCTGGTAGTCTGTATGCTACATAAGTAGCATTTTCTTTCCGTTGTATCACTGTACCGTTATTTGTAGTTCTATTTTCCCAAGTAGGTGTAGGCATGGGTCCTCCTTTTTAATTTGTGATTTAGATTTTATTTAAATGTACCTATATTATAGCACAAATTTTAGAGAAGTGTGTATTTATTTTCAAACCCGAGAATGAAACTCTCCCGAGTCGCTTACTTTTCGTAGGGGTTCGCGGTAGAATCTTGAGGAGGAATCTTCATGTTTTTCATAAAGGATTCTTTTGTAAGTGGGGGCATGATATAGTATTTCGAAGTTTTAGTGGCCTTGGATTTATTGACGGTAATACCTATCATAGGTTCCTTATTCTTCATTATAATCCTCATCCATTAAAAATTCTCCTAACTCATCTTTATGCTTAATTATTTCTTTTCTCATCTTTTTTAGAGCTCTTTCTTTTATTTGTCTAACTCTTTCGCCTGAAATATTAAGGAGTTCTCCTATTTCTTTGTAGGTTAGACCATATATATTTGCCCTCTCCTTTTCATTCTCATCCTTTATGGGTTCTATCATATCTGTCTTTTAATTCTATTAGCCATTCACCTGTTTCTTTATTCTCAGAAAAATCTGGAACATGGTAATCGATCCATTCTTCTCTATTTATGTTTGCTTCAATTTTTCTTAATAAATACCAACCTAATCTATAAGCAGCTTTTTCTCTATATCTTACGGGAGGTTGATTCGTTAAGAACTATTTCAATATTTAGTTCTTTTGCAATCTCGTATAGTTTATCTATATAAAAACTATGATTCAATCTTTTTGCCCTGCAGTTGATCTTCGAATTTCTTTATGGTATCAATACTATTTTGTAATGATGATATCTGTTCAGTAATAGGTTTAGTATCAATATTGATGCTGTACTTCAGAATAAAAGATAGACCTATTTGTAGATCATTAAAAGCAATAGACATCTCACTATCGTCAAAAATAAGACGTACTCCAGGAATCATTTCAAATGAACAGTGATAATCAGGTTTTAGTATTTCTTTGATAGCTTTAGCCTTATTAATGTCACCAATTAGACGAAATGAAGATAAACTTCCTCCTACTATGCGGAGATTCACTGACCATTTAATTTCGTTAATCAAGCCTTCTTCTAATATCAGCTTAACGTATAGTAGGTTCAATTTATCCATTGTATCTATTATACGTTTTTCTAAAACGTGTTCTTCTTTTCTCTGTGTCTCAAGAATAACTTGTTCAGATTCTATCCGTTCCTTTGTACTCTTTTCCATAACACTCCTTAAGATTTATTAGGGCCTGCCAGATGAAATGACAGGCCCCGAATTTAAGCTTTTTTTGCCTGAATCTCTTTACGCATCTCATGAGATAAATTTTTTATTTTCTGTAGAGCCACTCTTGCCCGGGTTCCCGCAGCTTTATTTCCTAAAGAAGAAAATTTTTCATACTCTGTTTTCGCAATTTCAAATTGTGCTAACAGTTCATCCATACAGCCTCCAATTTGGTTAATGGGTTACCCTACATTATTTATTTATTTTTGGTGAAGGTGATCTTTTTTTAAAGTTCTTTCGCATTGCTGAATGGCCCAATCAATCTTATCCTCTTTAATGGTATCAATAGATCCGTACATTCGATTAAACATGTTCCTTTGACCTTCTGTGCATTGTGAAAGCAGATCTCTTAATTGATCATGTTTATATTTTTTGCACTTATCTAATGTTTCACTCATGTCCTTTTTTCCTCTCAATATTAATAGGATGTTCAAACTCTACCTGACTAGGGCATCCCTCTATTCTACGAGCATACTCAGGGAATTTATATAAAAAATTAAAACCACTAAACTTGTTTAGTGGATCACTCTTAACCTTGCTCATTAATATATTTCTGTAATGTCTGCTCTGAAACATTACCAATAGTAGATATAAAATAACCATCAGACCAAAAAGTATGTTCTTTCCAAAAATATCTTGTCAATATTTGAGAATAATTCTTCCATAATATTATTGTAGATTTTCCTTTAAGCTTTTTAACAATATATAATGGACTTATTTTTGGTTCAGCTTGAACTAACAAATGTATATGATCCTTATCAACTTCCATTACTTTAATGATATAATCATCATTAATTGATAATTGACTACAAATATCTTTAATTGGAAATTGATCAATAATTTTTAATCTATACTTTACTACAAATATAATATGATATTGCAGTAAATATTTTGAATGATTTTTTGTTAAATAGTCCATACTAAACTACCAAAATTATAATATTTTTCTATATCTGAAATTTTAATATACTCTTTCTTTTTAGAATTACCATATAAAACATATTTACCTTTGTTAAACATACCTTTGCAAATATATCTTTTATTATTAGACCAAAATAAATCTTTAGGCAATATCTTACTTCTTCTTTTCTTAATCGAAGATTTAAAACCTTTTCTATTTAATTGTAAAACTCTATTATTTCTATGTTTTTGTTCTATCAATATTGATTTTGATCTTATTTGATTACTACCACCAGATATTATAAATGCATCATTATAATGAGTTTTCTCTATATTATAATTATTACGTTTCAGTTGTGTAATATAACCATAAGTTACATGTAAATTAGATATATCTTTGAAAAATCTCTTATGTATTATTGACATAAATGTTGATTGTTCATATTTTTTTATAGGTTTTTGAAATTCTTTTTCTCTATGTTTCTCATGCAAATCAATATGACATTTCTTATGTAACAAAATTAAGCCTTCAGATCTATTCGTTCTACGATTATCACCATGACTGTAAATATGATGTGTAGCTTTTGATTCACCTTTAAATTCTTTTTTACAATATGGACAAATATTTTTCTGTATTGTTTGAAGATAACTAACTATATTTTGATATTCATAAAGATTACCTTGCTGATATTCAACACCTCTAATTTCAGTGTTCATTATTTTTTGAATATCAAATTTTGCTACCTCAACTATAACATTTTTAATTGGTAATAATTTTTTAATTTGATCTATTAATCTTAAATGACTTTGATATTTTCTTTCTATAGATGGTGGTAGCCAATCGGTTTTACGTTTTCTATTTAAAAATCTTGGTTTTCTATATCTTAATCTATTTCTTCTATTTCTACGGTACATTCTTTTTTCATCTAATCTATCTTTTGTTTTCATATCAAGAACCAAAGTACCTGATATAATTTCTTCTTTTTCAGTAGTAGCTGAAAAACCAATAAATTTAACCCCACTATCAATACCAAAATTAATGTTTTGTACTACTTCACCTCCTCCTTGCAATAATTGAATAGTAAATGGATAACGTGATATAACTTTTGCCTTACCACTTTTTAATAAAACTTTAGCTTTTTGTGGCTGACAAGGCATTAAAGGCTTACCACGAAAAGATAATACAAAGACAATATTCGATACTCTCAAGTTCGAATCCCCTCTTTGCTGGGGTTGATTCACTTCGGGGATGTTACAAATCAGTACTTTGTCATGAGCACTAAGAGTTTCCTCTTTGTTTAACTCATAACTTATAGAGCTACAGACTAGTGAAGTATCCGTAGGTATGTTCTTTAACTCTATTTGTAACGTCTGCATAAAAATCTTCCTTTAAGCCCCCTAATCAACCAATTACCCTTGAGTTTCACAACTCAAGCCCCTGAATTTATTCAGGGGTGATTGACACGCTCATCCCAGCTTTTATCTATTTTTCCCAAAATATTATTCTCCCTCTGTGACAAGAAATTGTGAAAATGCCTTCCATAGTTTCTTCTTTTCTTCTGCCTTACAATTCAATTTTAAAAATGCGTTCTCAATTTGTTTCATAGAATAGGTCTCATGAGCAGCCGTGTGGTCATCCTCTGAATTACTAAAGACCTCAGAATCTGCACTTACTGCATTAAAGATTCCTTCAATATCTTTCGTTATATCTTCCTCAGTTCTGCCGTACAATAGAAGGATATTACCGTTCCATCCAGTGAGTTTTTCTAACTCTTCATCTTTGATGTATATGGGCATCCCTTCCTTTAATTTTCGGACGTTTAATTCACTTATACCGAGTCCCAGTAATACACTATCGTCATGTCCTGTTGATGAAAATTTAATCATCAGATCTCTCCAAGGAGAATAGTTCACATTTTTCTATGCTGACTTGAATTTCTTTTTTATCCGCATGGATTTTAATGGGGCACATCTTTTTATGAGAACATTGCCCACAATTATATAAAATTTTTATTTTACCTAAGGGTTTATCGTTTTTTAAGTCTCTGACAACATTAGGTAAGTTTGAGTTTAATGGGCTTGTTGCATGACCTTTCAGTCCAAGAATTACTTCGCAATCTATGATCACATTTTCCCAATCATATTCAGATTTCAGTTTTAATGCATTAGCAATGATCCTGGTGCACTGGGAGAGACTATAATCTCCTCCAGGTCCTGCTATTTCTTCCGCTTGCCTTTTAAGCCAGGCTAATGCACTCTCAGCTTCTCTGTTAGTATAAAACCTGCAGTTCTCGATATTCTCAGCACCCTGTAAGAGACAATTGAATTTTTTATCCTCATGGAAAAGTATACAATTGTCCTTAACGCATTTCAACTCTTTAATCATCCTTTGACCCCTTCATTGTACTTCTTTTACCTCAAGAGTAATTATTTTAATCTTTTTCGCCTTGCATGCCTTAATCATGTTTGCGGTTCCACCGGGACTTCCATCCCATACTGCTATGAGAGCTCTGTTACGGTCTTCAAGAGCCCAGTCACGCATGGCTAAATTTCTTTCCTGCATGCAGCCTTCATAATAGGGGCCTTTATTAATAAGCTTAATCTCAGAAGACTTTTTCAGAAGACTTTTATATAATCCCTTAGATGATTCAGGCCATACCTTACTCTGAGATATACAGGGTAAAAAGGTCGTGTAATTTATACCTAATGATAAACAAGTATTAGCAAACATCTGATCAACGCCCAGGGCCATACCAGAACAAGCAATGACCTTTTCTGAATAGCTGTATCTAATTTCGGTTAACTGTCTTGATAGCCAGTAAATGATCCTTAAATTAGAAGGGTGAGTCCAGTTATACCCTCCAGGTAATTTTTTGGGTCTATGCCCTGTCACCATTATTCTCATGGTAAAGTTTTCCTATTCATGATAAACTTTTTTACTTATAATCCTTTTCCCACTTTAGGATATGTCTCAATTGGATCTGTTCTATAAGGGCAAGGATATCTTCTTTTGAGCCTTCTTGGCCATTCATTAAATAGTCTAAAGATTTTACAAAGGTTCTTGCTGCAATAACTTTATAATCAAAGGCAGGGATAATGGGCTCTACTTCTGAATTGATCCAATCTTTAACTTCAGCTTCCTCTTTTATCATACCTCCCAGATAAAAAAGATCCACTTCCTGGACACCGGCAGCTTTGACTGCTGAGATATCTTTATATAGATCTTCAGGAGACGTGAATCCAGGCCCGTGACCGGAAGGTCCTACGATACCCAATGCAATACGAGCTTTTTCTTTATACTCTTCTCTCGCAGCTCTACTGTACTCGTATGCAATGAATGGAGAGAACTTAACATTGAAGTCACTACTGTATGCTGTACGGTAAGGAGTGAAAGTATAAGCATCCCAATCGATACCACTGATAGGAACATTGACTAAGTCCTGGATATCGGGGTCATTATCTTGCATATCATCTATCAGATAGGGATAAGTAGTGATCATTACCTTATACCCTTTCACATGCAAGGAGTCTATCATTTTCTTGTATTCTTGAACAGCAATATCGAATTTTTCTCTATTAATATTTTTTAGTAACATATCAAAGAGAGATGAATAATCTTTATCTTTTAAGTATTCTTTAACGGTATCCATTTGTGCGGAGGCATTTTCCATATTTACTACCAGATATTTTGTTATAACATTCTCTTCTTTTAAGAAATCCACGATCTTATACATGAGAGGGATGTAAACGTCGTAATTATGGTCGTTTGCCCAAGGGCCTTGTTCAGATCGGAGGAATGGCCAGATGATGATTTTAAGGCCTCTATCATTAGCATCTTTTAAGATATCTTTGAGTTTAGGGTTGGTTAGATCCTCTTCTTTAATTTGAAGGTATAGTGTAGCATCTTTTTCCTGAAGTACGGGTAATTGTTCTTGAACTTTTTCGAATGAAAAGTTACATGTTTTTACAGCAATATTAATTGTTTTGTTGTTGTAGCAATTCATTAATAATAGAGAAAAGAATAATAAATATTTTAACATATCAGCTCCTTAATTTAGTACCTATGCTTTTCGCCTTCTGTACAATCCCTCATACAATATTACTTCCTATAATTCAGGTAGATTTATTTTATTTTTGATTGTCTATTGCTCTCATTATTTTTTTGAAAATTTTCGGATGACATATTAAAACTTTTTCCTCTGCCATATAGCTGGGCATACCGAATCCCTGAAAATAGGGCTTTTTTATGATATACGCTGAGGGGTCCGGTCCCATCCAGTAATTCTTTGGATTCTTTAACCATTTCTTTACAATACGCTTTCTTTTGCTCCTGCACATTCTCTTTAACATCCTTTTCGTAAGATGCGGTGCTTCCATTATCTGAAGACCGTTTAAAGAAGATAATGAAGGAATGTTCATCCCGAACTGGCTCATATGAATCTTTTCTTTCTATTCTTTCCATCAATAAATTTACGGAGATCTGATCTCTTGTCCTTATCCTTTTTTGCCTGCATGCAACCATAGTAAGCATCGTTGCCATATATCAAACATCTTGGACAGAAATAACCTAGTTGACTGGCCCAAACTTTAACCCTTGATAATATAGAGCTACACTTAGGACAATTCATCTATAGTCTGAATTCCTGCCTCTTTTAATTCCTGTTTTGTACATCTTGTCATCATCCCTCTTTTTTCTATAGCACATTTATCAGCACACGTACACATGCAACGACCGTCACTGCCAATCCTGACTACTCCGTCTCCCAATACTAACCGGTAACCAATGGACTCTTGGGATTGAGGTTTAGTTTCCAGGGTAATTCTGTATTCGATATTCCCGTACCGACTGCTGACTTTGATTGTCCCTCTTTCTCGCTCCAATCCTATGCGAGTACTTTCATCCATGTCAAAATCAGGAAGAGGTTTATCAGTAAATTTAGTGACCTTCTTTGCTTCTTCTATAGCTGCTAATAATTCTCTGACCGTCTGTTCGGTTATACTAACTGTTGCTTCTCTTATTTGGATCATTTTCTATCCTCATTCCCATACTAATATTTTCAAATTTTGGTTGGGGAATTTCCTTGTGGTATTCCTCGGAAATTTCCGCTGTTAATTGACCAAGGTCAGCTTTAATGATTTTTCCTACAACTTTCCCGTCTTGTTTAAGAGGTAACCCAACCATTTCATGGGATTCCTCATCTTTTTTCCAACTAAATGTTATTCTTTTTTTCATGATTTCCTTAAAAGGGTTAATAGAGGTCTTGGAATTGGTGGATAATAAAAACTCGCAATTCTTTCTACAGCTTTTGAAAGAGTTAATTGATCCCCATTTATGTCTATACAAGGTACGGCACTGACTATCTCTTCCATATTAAAATGAGATACAAGTAATCTTCTTTTATATCCATCACTATATCCACAGTAATATTTCGAATGGGTATCCACAAATTTCTGGTCTACAGTTTTATTAAATCCCCAAGAATCTGTTCTTTTACCCGTTGTACCTTTTTCTCTTTGTACTACATTATAGTATCTTTCAACAAAACGTGGCACAACAAAACAATGTTCTTTTCCAACTTTTCTGGATATATGTCTTCTCTCTGAAGGAGGTAAAAATCCATCGATAAGAAAAAGACCTCTCACATATGGTTTACGGTGATAGGGTTTAAACATCTTAAGGGCTGCGAGGGTGTCTGCAACTCCATAGCTTTTTCCAATCATAATAAAATTTACATCTTTACCATAATATTTCATGCATTGTTGCATGGCCTCAAAAAGATTCTCTTCGGATGAAGGTCCAATTGTACCTCTTCCAAATATAAAAACATAATCATCTTTTTCTTTTTTTTGCTCAAGTCTCGCAGTTTCAATTGCTTTTAATGCTTCATAGTACATTGTAGAGTGAGTCTTTTCGATCTCATCTACTTGTGGAAGCCAGAAAGACACATACCCATCAAGAGCAGACATATTAAAAGGGTGGTCGGTATCTTTTTGATGGAACCGGTTCATGCCATTCATTACTGTAATTATTGTGTAAGGGTTTCGCATTTTGACTCTCTTTCCTTATGAATAATTTTAATGAGTTCAATCTGACTACGAAGGACATGCTTAATATTCTCATAGGCCCCTTCTTGCTCAGGGAATTTTCTACGGGCTTTTTTAAGCATAGGGAAAATATAAATCTCTGTTTCTTCTATATAGTCCATTTGTTTCTCTATAGTAAAAACTCCGGACATCGTTTGGTTATTATGAATTCGGTCACCACCTTTCCCTATACTTGCTACAGGGCAGTCGGCCATTTCATCAAAATAGTGAAGGAGCTCCTTCTTACCACCTTTAAAGCTCTTTGAAAGAAGCCATACAGCATGACTTGCTTTATCCCCAAACATCCTTCTTAAGGTATCTCTGGCGATTCCGTAATCTTCTATCAGATCGTGAAGAAAGATAACAACAAGAGTAGTTTCAGGATCCTTCAAATGAGGTATTAGAGTTCTAATGTAATGTACAATCTTTATTTGATGAGAAAATTCTGGAGTCACTCCATCCTTACGTGTTCCGGTATGATACCTCATAGCAAATTCCATAGCACGAAGGGCTGTGTAAAATTCCTTACCCAGTAACCAGTACCTGATACTGACAATATCTTTCTGAAGCCCTTCTTCGGCTTTAATAATTCTATCCTTCATGATTATCCTTAATGATTTTATTTGTATCCATATAATTAATGCCTTCTTTCATAAGCAATAGATCCTTTTCAAAAAGGTCGGAGAAACGGGTATGTGAAAATTGAAAAAAATTAGAAGAGGCCTTATATAACTTATACAAAAATAGTAATTTTACTTTCCAGCCATCTTTTTCACTATCAACTTTTATAACCTCAGCATGAAGGTCATTCTTTTCATTAATGAAATAAAATGCTGTTCTATCAGTTGTACGGGAACCTAAAGAATAGCCTCTCTGTTCCATCAATTCCATCATTTGATCTTCACTAAAGGGTTGTGGTTTGTTAACAATGGTGCCCATCTTTTTCCTCCATCTCTTTAATGAGTTTTCTTACACGTTCTATTTCTTCTATTGCACTTTCTTTAGTGAGATGGATTAGTCTGTATTCAATGTCTCTTTTCTCCTGCTCTTCAAGATCCCATTCATATGTTTTTTCTTCTCCCACTAAAAAATTGAATACGGTTTTTTCATTATCCAGTTCACGAAGTAGAACTCTCTCGCCAACGACACCTGATTCTTCTATTCTAATAAAAATACCTTTAACTATCAATGGAGATGCATGGGCCATGCCAATTTCATACTGCTCCCATGAATGGAATTTAGTGCCTGAATGACAGGAGCCACATGTCCAGGTACCCCCTTTTTGTTCTCTACTACTATTTCCTTTACAGTTAGGGCACTTCTCTACTCTCTCCTTTCTTTCCAAAGAAGTGTGGAGAGCATAAATTTTCTGACCGATGTGGTATGTAGTTTCTATCTTATTCTTATTTCTTTTTATTTCATCCATATTATTCCCAATCTTCTCTGTTAGGTAAACAGGCCCGTCTATTTGCCATGTCAGGATCTGCCTGAAGGTTCTCTAATTCTTCTGCCATGTCCTGACCCATCTCTTCACTGGTTTCGTATGTTTCACTCATGTCATTAAAAGTCATTATCTTTAGTCCTTATTTCTTCTTCTACACACTCAGGGTCATTGTAGGGGTTTTCATTTTCATAAAATGAATAGGAATTTAAACTCTCCTTTGATGTTGTAAAAGAAGTAACCGCATCCATGATAGCAGTATTGAAACAAATGGTAGAAGGATCATCTATGTTAATAAAGACCTTTTCAATAATACCACTAGTGATTTCTGCCTGAGTAAAATTACCTCGTAAACAACTATTATATACTTCGTCTTTAATTTCATTTAATTTAGGAAAGGATACTCCGTTGAAATCAGTGTAAGAAATGGTGAGTTTGTTATATTTAGATAACATGACTTCATATGCTTCTTCCTTTGTTGAAGGAGGATCTATTCTATGTATCTCATCAAATCTGCCAGGTCGGTCTAGTATGGTTTTATGAATTAAATCTGTATCATTAATGGTAACAAGAAAAACAGCGTTGAGATCTTCTGCATCCATTTCATTAATGAATGTACAAACTCTATCATTCTTATCTTTGAAGCCATATGAATCCATGTCCTCAATTATCACTACTGCAGGTTGAATAGTTTTTATGAGACCAAAGCACCGTTTTATATCTCTTGGGGAATTAAATTCTTCTGGAGTTAATCTGATTATAGTTATATCGGTAAGAAGTTCCTCTATTTTACGCATGATTATAGATTTTCCGGTTCCTTGTTTTCCTATAAAACCGTGTCCTCTACTGCGTCCACTTTTCAAAACTTTTCTTATCTCAGCAATTAAAGGATGTACGTCAAATTGATTGATTTTTTCCTCTACTACTGCTCTTTTTTTTGAAGTTATCCCACCCTTAAATTCTAAAATATTTTCTTTAATGTTAAAGGTTAATATAAAGTTCTTTAAAAGAAGGAGTTCAAATTCTTGTACCCTATCCGAAGTGAAAGTGGGGTACTGGCCCGTGAAAATCATGTTCTCTATATATTTTGTTCCTGCGAAAGTTTTAATACTTACACGTAAAAGAAGTTTATTTCCTTCATATTCGAATAGTATACTGGTGTCTTCTAATTCATTAGGTACCTTATCGAGCTTTTCCAGGGAGGAATTATAATAGCTGAGTATTTTATACCCTTTTGTTTTAGGGCTCCTTAATAACCAGGTTAAAATATCTTCGTTTAGGTATTTCCTCCGCCATATATCTCTGGCGGTAGTAACAGAGACATCTAGAATTTTACAGACTTCTATCTCTCTTTTCTCGTATTCAGAAACTTCACCTTTTTGGGCAAGTCTCGCATATCTCGTTATCTTCATAGCCATTTCGACAGCAGCTAAGGATGAAGGGAGAGTGTATTTTAGTAAATTTAAAGAATTTCTAAATGTGAATTTCTTTTTTGAAGTAATCAGTGCTCGAATGCCTTTTTCAAAATCTAAAATGGTACCAAAGGCTTTAATGATCTTTTCTGGGTTATTTCCATAGTTTTCTTCAATGAAGTTAAATATGTGATAAAGCGGGTGTTTTTTTGAGACTATACGAGATAAAGAGAGACCATAAGTGCTATTGTCCTCTTTGGCAGCTTCGACTCTGTTTGACATTGGTTCTCCTCTAATAAAATATTCCTGTACTACAATGGTACAAGTTGAAGGAACCAATTATAAAGAATTATTTTTAAAATCAATAAAAAAAGGCCAGAGTTGGTAACCCTGGCCTTTTTCCGCAGTATGCAAATACGCTATTTAAAAAAGTAAAGAAAAGAGAAAGAAACGATTATGCAAGACGTTGATTTTAAATGACTTATGGAGGTGAGGGGAGTCGAACCCCTGTCCGTAAAGCAATTTGTATGAATTTCTACATGTTTATCTTATTTCCAAGCATACTTTTAATCCTGGTACGGAACAAGCAAATATCCCAGGTAAAAGTCGTAGAGAGTAATTTTCGGAAAACCTTCTCTCCTACGCCTTCGGTTTCCTATCCGAATGATAAGAAATTATAACTATCGGAGTTATCATAACTTCTTTGCTGTTTTAATTAAACAGCGAGCTGTGCCTCTCTAGCACTGGCAAACGCCATTGCACCAAAGAGAACGGAAAAATCAATTGTGTTTTCAATTAATTTCTTTATCGGATGATTAACGAGGCCAACCAATAATCCTCGACATGCTATCCACACTTACTGTCAATACGTCGAAACCAATACACCCCCTATATTTTCAAAGAACTACGGCAGATCCCCATACGTGTGGGGTATACTATTTATCAATATACATATTAATTCTGTATTAGCC
>Ga0114918_10003783_pt1 | contig 13237 bp, 25 predicted proteins | sample LantaG_FD_87015 | JGI IMG/M metagenome (GOLD analysis project Ga0114918, IMG submission 87015) | Deep subsurface microbial communities from Baltic Sea to uncover new lineages of life (NeLLi) - Landsort_02402 metaG | ecosystem: Environmental > Aquatic > Marine > Oceanic > Sediment | place...
CATGAGTAGCACCCTTATCTTTCATCTCTTGTAGGATCTGCATAATACGATCGATTCGTACGGGGTAGCCTTCACTGCCCCACTTGGGACCGCCCTTCCCGATCCATTCGATGTCCACATAAATGTCACTGTCTAGTTCTCCTACAAACTCCCGCTGTAGATCGAAGTCCAGCTCCCCGTCTTCTACTTCATCATTGTACTTTTAGCAGTTCACAATCTTGTAGGATCCACATCCAGTCTATTCGAATTTCCGGCTCTTCTATCGGATCCTGTCTGCTGAATAGTAACTGCTGACCTTCAAAACCTGGCCATGGAGTGTCATCGATCAGCACATCACCTTTCAGTAAGCTTTTGTCCGGACACAAGATCAGTTTGTCGCACCATTCTAGCCCTAGATGGTCCTCAACCCATAGCCTTTTTTCAGTATAACAAAGAGGATTCATGTAGGATGGCTTGGTCAGGATCCAGACGTCATGGCCCCTCTTTGCCAGCAACTTAATGCCTTCTATTGCATTAGGCAGTGGCTTCAGCTTGCGGAAAAAGTCAATTTGTGCCTGTGGATACCTTTGTCCGGGTACCCTTTCTCGGGCCTCGTCGTATGCTCCCATCCAATCACAGAGCACATCATCCATGTCTACGTATACTCTCATTGTATCAATAATATTGTTCGATTGTCAAATTCTGTCTCCTTTTTAGCAGTATGTTCCAGACCGAGAATGTCCATAATTTCGTCTGTTGATCTACTATATCTGTCCTTGATCACCTGTACAGATCCATTATTTCGGATCAGTACTATTAGCTCAGCTCTCATATAGTAGCTAGCAGTAACAGATGGTCGCATAAATGAATTATCATAATGATTTTTTTTCCACTCTCCTTGGAATTCTACATTATTGTAGAATGCCTTATCCTCACGGATAATCAATATATTTTCCGATTCTATCACTTGCTATTTTTTTCTATGTAGTTCGCTATGATCACCACTGCTTCGTCATTGATCCACCTATGGTCCCGCTCATTGATGGTGATGCTGAAGTCGCCATCACTTGGGTCAAGTACTGGATCGGTCACTGATTCTACCGGTCGTTGCTTTCTCCTCATCTCTTCATCATGCTCTTTGAAGGCCTGGGCTATTGTAGTGTCCTTCCAGTCGTCGCTAGAGTCCCTGTGTTTGTAGTAATGTACGGTCTCTCCGGTATTGTCCGTCACTTTTACGTCAAGTCCACTCCAGTCTTCCACCTTTTCAAAGTGATCCAGGATGTAGCTCTTGGCACAGTTAGTCACTATATGCAGGCCCATCAAGTGGTTCCTGTAGGCACCCATAAAGCCGCAATCCACCCCGAATTCGGTTTTTTGATGGGCCTGTCTGAACTCTTCCTCAGTAGAAAAGCATGGCACCATCATTGCACATAATATCTGATCTTTCATCACTTCAGCAGATCATTGAGATGATCGGACTTAGATAGGAAGTTAAACGGGTTCCACATGATCTTACTCTGTTGCAATAGTTATGTATTCATGTGCTTTCACTGGGATAAGCACGATCTCTTTTACCATTGGGTCACTTGCCAACTCCTCCAAGGTTTTAGTGTAGACCTGGCCGGGTAAGAGGAGGCGGATGGTACGAAGACCTGCTCCATAGTTGGCACACAGCACAACGGACCCGGCACCGTAAGGCATCTTATATTTGACCACAGTACCGAACTGGTTCTGGTTAAGGCCGGTCACCTCTTCGGTGAAATGGAGGCGGCCGACCTTGGCCTCTACCTGTTCAACATTAACAGTGGTCAGTTCTATCTTGTCTCTCTTTTTCATTTATTTAGCTTTAATTACTCACTAGCTGACAATCCTAATTGAAGTCTCACAAGACTACACATATCGTCTATTTGTTTGCCGATCGGCCTTATAGAGTCCAAGGCGATGATGATGCAATTTTGGCCATGGTCCGCTTCCAGGCCCCGTTGGCGGTCGCTTTTATTGGTCCAGATACCAAGTGAGCCCACATCCAAGTAGTACTATCAGAGGCCTCTATCATAATCATGTAGATTTGACGGTCATTGTTTTCGATCTGGTAGATCATATGACTGGCGTCTTCTCCTATCTTTAGTCGAACATCTTTCATCTCACCTTGACCGCATCTATTATAGCACTAATTGGCAGAAGGGTAAAGCCGTAAAATCCACTAGGAATTGACTCCAATAGTAGCCTATAGAACTCAAGATCATACATTCTCAGGTCGTCAGTCATCCTATGTACAAAGTCGGTGATTTTCTCATCCACTGCAGTCATCGAGCCTATGTCAGCATGTCCATCAGATCCGCTAGGGCATCACTCAGGCTCTCATACATCCAGATGCCGTGTCGCTGGCATACGATCTCTACATTACCCTTTCGCCAAAACCCGTCCGGGCACACTACTAATAGCTTTTCATCTGCTGCATGCAGTCCCAATTCCAACAGGCTGATCGAGCTCTTAGTGCCGGGTGCAAAATACATCAGCACATGCCCGGCCTCTTTTAATCTGTCCATTTCCCAGTTGACCTGGTGACTGAATTGTGGATTATGGGCACGTTGCTCCCAATTAGAGTCCCAATCATTCCTACGTGGATTGAATATGGTCACTGCAGTGTCCTGTAAGGCCTCTTCGGCCAGCTTCTGCCAGTCCTCGGCCAACCCCATCTCGATAGAGCCGGCCAGGAAGACAGTGTTCTCGTGCTCTACCTTTTGATTAGAGCTCTCCGGTTTGATGATCTGTGCTATCATGCCTCTGTCTCCGCTTTTAGTTCTGAAAGGGCCACAATTCGTTCCCGCACTTGAGTGAGTGTGGTCTGGTTGTGGAATTTGCCATCCTGGTAGATCATTTGCAGCTCGCCAGTATCCTCTTCGGCCTTTGTACAGCTAGTGACGGCCACATACTCTCCGCCTTCTTCTATCACTTTTACCATACCCTTCAGGCTCTTCTTAGTGCCGTCATCAGTAGCAGGGTCTTTATAGATCTCGTAGCCTTGACCGTCGCACTCGAACCATGCACCTTTGGCCGCAAAGCCCAAGGTATCGCGGGTGTTCATCTGGTAGGTAAAGCTGCCCACTCCCAACACGATATTGGTGGCCGCAAAGCCTTTTTTGGCCAGCCTTTGGTAGATCTGTTCTTGTCGCTCCAGTGTGATAGAGTCTCCGTAGATGGCGCCAATGTGTTGGTCCAGGATCTTGAAGCCTTGTTCATTAGTAGTGCCTCCGAAGATGTCCCACAGCAGCTCGATCACTCCCTTATAAGAAGGGTGGTCCTTTACAATATTGACCCGTTTCTCGGTCAGTTCGTACTCATCAAGCGTGTTATAGCCGCACAAAATATCAACTGGATCGCCACTATCAGGACGGATCACCAACTTACCATCTCGGGCCATGATCTGGTCCTTTAAATTTGGTAAGTACTCAGTAATAAGCTTGAACAAATCAAATGTGTCCGCTACCAGGCTCAAGATGCCAGTAGGGAATACCTCAAGCCAATCAGCTATCATTTGTTCTTCACCAACTGTAAAGATCTTGGTAGTTGAAACTGAGTGTTCACTGGCATTGACCGAATTGATGGCCACTTCTCCCTCTGGCTCGCCATAGAAGTAGCGTGCAGCCGGAATTACCACTAAAGTGTCACTGCCGCGGAATGATGTTGCATGTCCCAGGCCGCTTGACAGCATATCCCATGGACTCAGGCCTCTGGCACTAAAGTCGTGCGCCAAGAAGTCGATCAGCCAAGCATTTGCCGGGTCGGTCTTCATCACCCACTTTACCAGGTTCCTGCGGTACTGTAATGCAATGGTCGCACTAGTAGAAGGCTTCCAGGCAAGGGAACTGATTATGGTCTCCAAGTAAAGGGTCAGCCATGCAAAGCCGGCCTTGGTATTGATGAAGGTCATATGCGGCACATTGGGTGCAGTCTCCACTCCCTCAGGGAGGGCCTTCACTTTAATAGGTAGGTAGCCCAAGTCATGCAGCTGGCCAAAATGCTCGGCATCAAAGTCAAGACCTAGATAGGTGCTCATGTCAGTGCCAAACTTCATGGCCTCATCGCGGTCCAGCTTGAAGAAGTTCTCTTGAAACTCATCATGTAGCCATCGTACGGCCATTTGCTGACCGAATGAAACGATCTTGGTCACTCCCTTTGGAGCATACTTGGTACTACGTGGGATCCATGTCCCATACAGGTAGTTAGTCTTTGGGGCCAACATGGCCTTGTGGCCGATCTTATAGCCATCAGTGTAGTAAAGTGCGTTCGGGCGGAACATTTCTTATGTGTTTTAGTTCATATTAATAATAACAAAAATAAAATAGGTTGAACCCTTTATTCCCAATTTATTCCAGGGCAGGCCTTGTCAATGAAGGACCTCCACATGCCCTTACACATCTTCCAGGCGTCCGATTCGGTGATAGTCCCCATTCCTATTGTCAGAAATGCCATCAGTACAAGGCCTATCAACATCCCGCCTATCAACATCAGGATCTTTAGTAGTCCGATCCAGCCCTCGGTCCAGATGACGCTACCAAAGCTCAATAAAACCAGTGATCCTATGAATCCAAGCCAGATCTTAATACCGACTGTAGTACTTCGATCGAACCATTTTCCAAGCCGCTGCATCCATTTAGGCTCGTCTGCCATCATGATGCGATCAAAAGTCCGATTGACAACTTTTTCTATCTTAGTACCCCTAAATAAGCGGTCTCCGAGGCCTTCTACTGCTCTGAACGGCAGCCTGGGTAAGAAGGTGATCATGTGCCATACGGTCAGCCAGAAGTAGGGACATAGTGACCAGTGATGCGGGTCTTTTCTAAGTAACCATCGATTAAGCCTGAAGTGCCAGGACTCCTTTTTCAAGTTGACTTCCATTATATTATTTTTAGTGATTTGACAAAGGTGAACTCTTCGCTGATGTCCGTATACGAGTTGGTGGTATAGATGCCATCAAAGTGGTTCATCAGCTGACTATAACCGGCCGAAAAAATGCCGTGAGTTACTAGCAGGTAGATCTTGGCGTTTGCTACTTTGGACTTGATGGCCTCTGCGATGCCCAGGAAGGTGCGACCACCGTCACAGATGTCGTCAATGATGACGAACTTCTGCTGTGCCTCGTCTATACCTTCTACTGTTGTGTTGAGGATCTGTCCGGTCTGCAAGTCCCTCCTCTTGTGAGCAGTTACAATCTCTGTAGGGTGCTTTAGCTCTCTGGCAATGGAGTCCACCTTTTTATAGGCTCCAGCATCAGGTGCCACTAGTGTAAAGTCCAGTGGCTTTTTAGCATAACCCAAGTCTTCCAAGGCCCATTTCACAAAGGCCAAGTTAGAATTGGGCACCAGCCGGTCAATGCAGGCCTCCAACACATCGGAATGGGGGTCCAATACTGCCACTGACCTGTAGCCTTGTGCATTAATGATCGGGCAGATCACGTCCTTTAGGTAGTGGTAGCTTCCCTGACCGAACTTACGGTCTGATCTGGCGCCCAGGAAGTAAGGAACGGTCAACATGATCTCCCTGACGCCCTCTGCTTTTAATGCGGCAGTGGCACATAGTATCAGCTCCAGGTCACCAAAGTTGTTCAGCCTGCTGATGATCTCATGCGGCTCTTTAGGGTCATAGACCTCTTGGATTGTAATGCCTTGTTGTCCATCTGGAAAGCGGCTCACTTTGTATTGAATGTCAAAGTCTCCATCGGGCCTGACCAGGTTAAGTCTTCGTGTCATTATTTCTTATTGGTTCTATTTAATTGTAACAAGCCTATCTGCTTTTGAAACCTCCAACTCCCACAAACATCAATTATCTCATAGTACAATGATACTATCTGTGATAATTGCAGGCCATCACGAACCTGGTCATTGGCCGGCCATCTGACACCGGACACATTATACAGGTGATGGCTTATCTTCTTCTCTAATCTAGTACAAGGTCTATCGATCTCGTCGTATAGGAGCTCACCACTGCTCTGCATGTCTTCTCAACCTTTCATGTTCGCACCCTTCTATACGATCTGCCAACTTCCGTAGCTGGTCTACGTGTTCCGGTCCCAAAATAAATTCGTCCCAGTTACCGTATCGGGACCTGTGACCGAACAGGTACTTCAGTGCCGGCCAAACACGCTTCCACCATGGTCCGCTCGAAAGGTGTACGTGCATATAGACCTCATTGTCGATCTGGTTATGGTAATACACCACCTGATGCTCTGTGCTAGTACATTGGCACACCATTATCTCTGCTTTGTCTTTCATCTTGCTATTTGCCTTTATCTTGTGCAGTTCCGGGGCAAAGTCCAACTTAAGTTGCTCACTGACTCCTATACTGCACGTCTGTCTAACATTGGAATTGGCATCACATATCAGGTCCACTAGGTGACAATTGATTCTTAATTGGGTCTTATTTTAGATTTGCGTCATACACGCTTTCATAATCTCCCCAATCCTCAATGGCCGCTTCAACTGCCTCATTTACTATGTGAGTCAGTCTCTTCTTGGCCGCCTTTTTCTTTTTTCTAGGCATAAGGGGGATCTCTATCACCCAGGGCCACACTTCGGCCAGCTGTTCTAGTTCAATCGTTACTTTCCCCATCGTCGTATTCTTGCATTGATTCAAGTTCCTTCATTACGGCAGCCCACTCGTTCCGCCTGTCCTTATGCTCCGGTCGTAACATCTTCAATGCCCGGATGGCCAAGGCCACTGCGGTAATGCGGGTCTCTTCGGCCAGATCGGCAGTATAGCAGACGTTCAGGTCGCTGGTCTCCAACTCCTCGTACATGACCGCCACCAGAGTCCCTGCTTGGAATCGGGCACTGTCCCTCTCATTGCTCAGTAGGTCTTCCCAATTAGGCACTGGATGCGCTTCAGGTCCTATCCAGTCGATGGGCACCCATTGCTTTTCATAGGGTCCTATCAGACCAGTGGCCAATAATGGCGTCACCTCGGTCCAGTGTGGAAAGTAAGGATAGGTGTCCGGGCTCAGCGATCGGATCACCAGCTTGCTCTTGTCTGAGTTCTCTTTCATGTGGTAATATTAACAATGTTGCGGTCTGCTCGAAACCTGTGAGTGGCCAGTATTACGATATGTAGGTAGGCCTCGCCATGCCGCCTTTCCGGGTCGATGAGCTCCAAGCCTCGCATGGTGTCGTAGTACGAGTTCACCCGGTACATCTTATTGGCTATATGATTGGACATGTCTTGCATTGCTACTCACTCATAGGTTCTCATCGATCCAATAACACATCCTATAGACCTGGTTGTCTATGGGACGGAAGCACAATTCCCAGACACGACCAGCCATTGGAGTCTCATTGGCAAGATAGAATCTATTGAAGATCTCTCGTATGGGTAGGCCGGCCTGTTTCATATCGGCTTTTCATTGCGTTCGATAAGATCTCTCTGTATCAGATGGTGGGCCTGTATGGCTATGCGGTCCGATGCAAAGGTCACACGGTTGGTCATAAATACATGAGTCCTGTCGTACATTCTCCTAAAAATGACGGAATTGCCCGATACTGCTCCAAAAATAGAGTTCCTGTGGTAAATAATACCCGGTAGTGATGCATATGCCTTCATCTTCGTCTTCGGTTCTTCTTTTCCATTGTGGCTAACATGGTCAGTCCTCCACTCAGCGTCACTGCACAGCCAGCCACCAAGCCTCCGAATCTGGCCGATTGTTGGTAGATCGGACTGGGGCTCCATTGGCCGTCTATTCGGCTCAGTTCACCCGGTGTGGCCGCAGCTCCAACGGTCAGGGCCACTCCACCGGCGGTCATGATGATGCCCATTGTCTGCAGATCAGCCTTGTCCCTTTTCTGGGCCTGCCCGCTCAGGGCCGTGCACAGCATCAATGTGATAAGTAGTGCTTTCATACCAGTGTCAGTCTTTTGCCGGCCTCTTCTTGGATCTGTTCCAGCCAGGCCTGCATTTCTATGTCTTCCTCAAATCGCTTGGTGATGGAATGTTTTGCACCACTCAACCAGATCTCCACCATGGGATACCGGTAGCACATCTTCATGCCTAGGTGCTCTATGATCTCATAGCCGTATTCGATCAGCTTCTGGTCATCGGTCCAATGTGCATATCGACCCTGATTGAGACACCAGCCCTCGGCCTGTCCTCCGTACACAATGTTCGGCTTCACCAACCAGCCGATCAGCCACTCCAATAGGGGATGTCTCTGTTTATAGACCGGTGCCTGGTATTCGTACCACTTATAGTCTCCAGGCTTCTTGTAGTGTACTTGGATCTTTGTGATCCGCCTTGCATCTATCCTTGTTTCCATAACCTTTTGATTTTCAATTTGATGTAGTTTAATAGGGTATCCTTGTCGTGCGTTACTGGCACTTTTATATAGCCTCGATTGCCTAGTCCCACGAAGGCAAATGTCCGTCTCTGTGTCAGCATCACCCGCTGATTGATCTCGTCCAATTGAGTGGTTATTACCTCTGCTTCTGTTTCTGCTCCTACCAGGCCTCCGATCAGTTGCTCTGCATTGCCTGCCCCAACCACAATCAAATGGTCCGGTACCTGATAGCTTAACAATACTTCTAACCCTTGTAATTGACCAACTACTGTAATTTGGCCTGGGTCGGTCCAATGTGGGGAGTGGAGCTGTTTGAAGTGTGGCATCTCGGACAATTTTCCAGCGGTCATGGGACTGACCAGCATAAAGCTAGGTGATAACTTGAATTCCTGCTCGATGCGAACCCATGCCCTGCTGATGCCATTCATGGTCTCATTGATGTTCGCCAGGTTGTGTTTTGGTCGATAGCCCAGCAGGCGATGTAGCCATGACCAGTCTCTCTTCGGCGGCTCAACTTCGGCCACTGCCATGCCTGTCAAGGCTGTAATGGCTTCCTTTTCGCGACTCTGCTCCATTTCATTCCACATTACAGACTCCAGTTGGGCTACCCCGTCAATGTTCATTTCATTCAGGGTCTTGAAGTGCTCTCGATTGACCGAGGTCGAAACTGTTCTCAGTCCCAGATCGATAACCTTCTCCTCAATTGAAGTATCCCTGACCGTGGTAAACTTGTATACTGGTAGTTCTGACCGCTCGATCCTAATGTGTTTCCAAAGTGCTCCTTTCATTGCAAAGTTGTTTTAGTTGTTGTATGCATGTGTCAGGACTTAGTTTATTCTGGATGCAGCACTCCTGTACCTGTGACATGGACACACCACTGAACTCGATGTGGTCTACTGGCTTACCATAAAATAGCTCTATGTATTGTTGGATGCCTTGTGGTTCTGGATTCTTTACTTCTACCCTCAAGTCTATGCGGCCAGGTCTGATCAGGGCCGGATCTAGGGATTCTATTAGATTGGTAGTCAGGATCAACACCGTACCCTCCTGACTGGCCACTCCATCGAACATGTTGAGTAGAGTAGAAAAGCTCAGCGTCTTCTTCTTTACCTTTCGGCCATCTACAAAGCTGTCAATATCTTCAGCTACTAATAATTTGGGACTGTTCTGTCGCCCTATATCGGGTAGATTGGCCATCATCTCACTTGCATTATCATCGGTCAGGTCTGCTAAGTTGAGGATGCACAGGTCTAGACCCATTTCACTAGCAAGTGCCTTACATAAACTGGTCTTGCCATTTCCGGGCGGACCATACAATAGATAGCCCCTCTTGTAGGGTATACCCCGGTCTTCGTACCAGTTCCTGCTATCTAAGAATTCACGTAGGTCTGTTGCAACGTCATTCACTTCTGGCCCTATCACTGAAGAAATTGATCGATTAGGCACTCGTCCCACATAACACCATCCCCTGTTACCTGATGAAGTATAGATGCTGGACTTCTCCTCACTGTCATAATACTCACCCCAGGCCACACAGGCAGATTCTAGTAGGTGATGTAGCCTCTTCTTAAAGAACCAAGTGGTCATAGTGACCGTCTTGTAATGTGGATCTCCACTGACATTGCCGTCCAATTCTCTAGTAGTGGCTTGGACCATCACTGGCAGCCAACCGTCCCAAATGAGGAACAGGTCGTCTTTCAATACGTATTCATTACTTCGTCCTGTACCTCTTTGTCTGCTCCGCATCTCCACATTTCTGGGCCTGTCGGCATATCGAGTGGCGATCATCCAACTGGCCGCATTGAAGGTGTAGCTGCCCTCCTGCAGCGTTACCGAGAAGGTGACCTTGCGAGACAGCCGCTCCCATGCAAAAAAGACAGCCCCTTTTAGCCAATTACCAATAACTGCAATGGCTCCCAAAATAAAGCCACCCTCTAGAAATTGGTTGTTTAGCAGAGCATCCTTCAAGTATGGGATGCTCTGCTGTACTATATTGTGAATGTCTATCATTCCACTATCGTTATGTCGTTCAGCTTGATGGTCTCTGTCACTCTCTTCAAGAACGGTGTGTAGTCGTATAGATAGACCGCATTGGCAGTGATCTTGCTCATGTTCATGCCCTTCAGTGCATACATATTGTCCACTCGTACCGACATGCCACTGCCTGGACCGTCGCTGCTGTCTTCAGTGTAGCGTTTGGCCTCGTACGTCTTGTCAATGCCCTTCACCTGGAACTTGGTACCATCGATGAGCAATGCTGCTCGTTTCTCTTTGTTTGTCATCTCTTCTTGATTTTGATTACAGAGTAAATATAATCAATCCAGGTGGAACCGGAAAGCATTCCATGTTACCAAATTGTTAACTCTGACGGTTCTTGCGGTTCCACTCCTTGATGGACTCGTCGAATTTGGCATCCTCCAGCCATGCTAGGGTCAATAGGACGCTCTTGATGACGATCAATGCCTTTCTGAATAGTTTCATTTGTATGTCTTTTGAAAGTTGTTCAGGAGTGACCTGATGTTCTCTGCACCAATTGGGTTGGCCGATTGGATGTTCCACTCTGGAAGATGAAGATCATGGTCGATGCAATAGTCTACTAGCCACTTGGCACAGTCATAGCCGGTGTATTCTCGGCCCTCTTCAAGGCTGAACCACTCTTCTACCTCGGTCTGTGCCTTGATACCGGGTACATCGCCCAGATCATGGTCGAAGCAGATGCCGTCTGGCAGGCCATTCTGCATGATCCATCCCACAAAGTCGCAGTAGGTCTTGGCCCAATGCACCTCGAACGGCCGTTCGATCGGACTAAAGATCAGCCAATCATCATCATTAGGGTCTCTCACGTCGTCAAGCCACAGTAACTTCTTCATGGACTGAAAGTATATAGATGTCATCCAACATATAGCTGATATTGTTTGTACTGATCACGTAGAACTTAGGTTTAATGCCTACCCAACGGATATAATTTTTATCAGGCTCAGTTTGTTTAGGTAATTCATTCGTCTTCTGACTTGCTTTATTAAGCATATGGCCCACCCTACTGGCGGTCACCTGGTCGAATCCCATCATGTGTTCCACACCAACATCCTTGATCTCACCGAATGTGACACCACCGTATGGTGTTTTATAGACGAACTGCTCACCCGCTAAATGACGTGCCATCTCTCTTCTTATGCCCTGTACAGCCTTCATCGTGTTGCCAATTTGAATGCATTTAACATTAGCCATCCACTAGCAATCGATAATATAAACCAAAATGCAAATTGTCCAAAATTATAGGTAACCACCAGACCGATATAGGACACTGCAGATGTAAATAAGAAGATGCACCCCCACATAATGGTGGACATTGCATAAAGAAATTTATCTATGTGTTTGTATTTGTTTTTCATGTCCTATCAGTTGATGGTCACTATATTAGGGTACTCTGACAGGAATCCAGCTCTGAAGCCCACCGTGTTGAAGGTGTAGGTGCTGTCGGCCTTGATGCTGCCGTACAGATCACTTGAATTGAATCGGAACAGGATGATGCTGTCCTCCACCTTGAAGGTGCCCTTATCGGTGTAGACCAGGTAGTAGCTATTGTCATTGCCTTCTACCACCTTAGTGATGCGTTCCTTGCCGGTGACAGTGGCCTCTTGTGTGTCCCATTGACTGTAATAAGTAGCCGGATAGGCCACTAGGGCCAAGAGTATTAATGCGATTAGTGCAATTGACAAGTTTTTCATTTTGATTGTTTTTAGTGGTTAACTTAGTTTCCTGATTGATAGATCCATTTTCCTTCCTGTGTGAAGAGGTAGCCATACTGTTCGATGTCACTTCTAAAGTATGCATCTGCATTATAGTTGACCATAGGCTTACGGTAGTCCTCGCCACGGTCTCGGTGGTAGGCACAGACGATCCCATAGTCTCGATTGTCAAATGAGTGATCAGATCCTTCTGGGATCTCAACCTGAGGTGCAAGATAGCTGATGTTTCCCAATTGGATGAGCTTCTCGACCTTCTTGCGGTCTGTATAGTGCTCCTGTAGGATAGGGAGCTGATGATTTGGATTTCCGTCCCAGTGACAGTAGATTGATTTTACTGTTCCATCTTCTTGTTCAATTCCAATTCTACTTCGTGTTGCCATTTTTGTTTGTTTAATGATTAACTTGATTACATAGTAAATATAACAAAAAAAGGGATGTCTGAAACATCCCTTTGTTAACTTTATGTTAAATCTACTCCTATTTGAGGCCTTTAAAGATCGCTGTACCTGACCCAAAGACATTATTGTCTCCATATTTTGAATGACCATGCTTCAAGTAGCCTTCTGCATAGGTCTTCTCGATCTCCAATTCCATCAGCTTCAACATCTTAGGCTGTGAGAGGATGTCCTTGGTCTTGGCCTGAAGTTTTGCTGCATCATATTCACCCTGTGCCTCTGCTACTCTGGCCTTGGCGAGTGCTACTTGTTCGGCTTCTTTTTTCTCTGCTAGCTTATTACGTCCTTCCTGTACCGAGGTCTCTTCTGCTAATTTGGCCACTGGTGCTGGGATGTCTACATCCGTTATTTGAACTCGGGCGAACTCTACAAAGAAGTCAGGTAGCTCTTCACTAAGGATCTTGGCCAGGCGTTGTTCTGCTTCCGTGCGCTTGCTTATATTAAGATCGACCGCAGAATATTGTGGTACAACTTCTTTACCAGCTGATTTAAGTGTTTTTTGAATCTTAATCTCTATGTCCTTGATCGAGGTATGTAAAATATTGACCTTTTCAGGAGAAAGATTGTAGTCTAAGGAGATCTCAACAGGTGTTTCCAGGTTGTTCTTATCGTTAAACTCAAACTTTTGCACCAACGTGTTCTGTCGTACATCATAAGGGATGAGGTCGTCAAACATCCAATGGAGCCCCCACGTAAGGCCTTCTGGATAGACTTCCTGCATATTGGTC
>Ga0114918_10003784_pt1 | contig 13235 bp, 11 predicted proteins | sample LantaG_FD_87015 | JGI IMG/M metagenome (GOLD analysis project Ga0114918, IMG submission 87015) | Deep subsurface microbial communities from Baltic Sea to uncover new lineages of life (NeLLi) - Landsort_02402 metaG | ecosystem: Environmental > Aquatic > Marine > Oceanic > Sediment | place...
AAAAAAAAAAAAAAAAAAAAAAAAAAAAAAAAAACGGCCCAAACGAAACAAAAAAAGGGCCGCCCTCCTGACGAGGTCGAGAAAGGAGGAAAACAAACCAGAAACTCTCGCACCAGTTTCTCCGCCTCCCGCAGCAGCTCTCCGGCCAGCACCACCACGCTCGTCGTCCCATCCCCGACCTCCTCATCCTGCACGCGCGAGATATCGACCAGGACTTTCGCGGCCGGGTTGTCGACGTAGATCGAGCGCAGGATCGTCGCGCCGTCGTTCGTCACGGTGACTCCGTGGCCTCGACCCACAGACTGCAGGATCTTGTCCATGCCCTTCGGTCCCAGAGTCGATTTGACCAGGTCTGCGATGGCCATGGCCCCGACGAAGGCGGACTGGGAGTGATATTTTTGTTTTCGTTTTGCGGGGTTTTGGGAATTGAGCGAGGAGGGGAAGGGGTTGAGAAGAGAGAAGTTTTTTGGCGTGACCGATCGACTTCTTCTTTCTCGATCTTCGAAAAGAAAAAAACTAAACATAACTCCTCACCAGCCTTGCGTTGGAGCCTTTTTCTTCGGTGGTTCCCGCCTGGAGAATGCCAGAGGAGCCGCCGCCCATCGCCTGATGAGAGGGAGATTTGGAGGAGAAGGAGGAGGAGGAGGGTGAGAGGTGGTTTGGAGAGGGAAAAGGGCGCGTGAGAAGAGAGCCATGATCGATGCATTTGATGGCGCCGCTGCTCTCGGATGTTTTTTTGCCGTCCAGGTCCCCTTTTTCTGGCTCTCGCGAGCACCAGCAGGAGACGCGAGAGGCACGCGCAGCAACCGACTCACCGCCAGCGTGAAAAGAAGAAGAGCGAAGAAAGAGAGAGAAAGTAGAGGCGCCTTCCACTCTTTTTCTTCGGCGGAAAAGAGATCGAAGGAAAGAAAGGAGGCAACAGAGGCGAAGAAGAGTGGAGAGAGCAGAGGATTTTTTCCTTTTTTTTCAAACCGATTTCTCACTTCCTTTCCTCTCTCCCCTCCCCTTCGTTCTCGCCGTTTCCTTCCGACAGCGAGAATGGTGTTCTTTGCCGCCAAGGTCCGTTTCGAGCGCAAGATCGCATCGAAGAGAGCAGCAGCAGCAGCACTCGCTGTCTCTCTCTTTCTCTCCGATCGTAGGGACTAGCAGAGAGAGACGGCGGCAAGCCACGGCGCCGGCGAAGCAAAGTCCTCCCATCTTCGAGCTCGCCCGCTCTGGCTCCCGTCCCCCACGACCTCGCCTTCTCTTGCCTGAAGTATGCGCGTTGCGTTCGCGCGGTTTGTCCCAGATGCGGAAAGAAGCTCGAACCGCGCAATTCGACGCGAGAGGGGCGCGCCAACCTCTCCAAAACAATGTCGACGACGCCCGACGACGACAAAAACCACTCACCTCGATTTTCACCATCCTAATTCTACTCTTCAAAACAGGCCTCCCTCGCGTCGTCGCGCTCGACGTTCGCGACTGCCGGAGCTTCTCTCCAGGCCCCCCGGGTTGTGGCGGTAAGTTGGGAGCTGGAAAAGAGGGGAGAAAACGCGGGGCAAGGAGTGATGGATTTGCGTAATTTCGACGTTTTGACGACGACGAGCCGCCGACCTCTCTGACCTCAAAACTCATCCCAAAACCTCGCCCCTCTCTCAAAAAAAAAACGCAACTCCAACCTTTCGTCGCAGCGCGCCCCCGCCCCCGCCCTCGCCGCCCCCTCCCCCCTCGTCGTCGAGGCCAAGCAGGGCGGTGGCAAGCTCAAGACCAAGAAGGCCGCCAGCAAGCGCATCAAGGTGACTGCGACGGGGAAGGTCATGGTGCGCAAGGCCGGCAAGCAGCACATCAACGAGAAGATGAGCTCGGCGAAGCTCAACGAGAAGAGCAAGATGGCGCGCGTTCCGGACCGGGAGCTGCCCAACGTGATCAAGTGCCTCCCTTACGCCGGGATTTCCAAGTAGAGATGTTGAGAGAGAGGGGGGGGTGAGTTAAAAAGCACTTGTTCTCTTTTTTTTGAAACTCTCGTTTCGTTTTCGGGGGGACATTTTTTTGAGTCGTTTTTTTCTTCTGTGCAAGGTCCAAAAAGAAAGGGTTCTTATTTTTCTATTTCTTTGCATTCGCTCTCCCTCTCGGGCACCTCTGGAGAGTTCGCGGAGGTACAAAGCAGAAAGAGAGGCGGTTTGAGAGCGCTTCTTTTTGCTTTTCGTTTTTCTCTTGTTCGTCATCATTTTCTTCCCTCTTTTTTTCTCTTTCCTCGAAGAAGGGTCTTGACTAGGCAACAACGTCGAGTAGGACAAAGAAACTTATCTTGGTTTTTTTATTACAGCCCGCTCTCTCTCGAGCGGCATCAAAGACGTGACGGATCAAACGCTAGAGGAGGAGGTAGAAGAAACAAGGGGTATGAGGGAGAGAGGAAGAAGAACAAGGAGGGAACGTACTCAGAACAAAAACCCGCGCTGCCTCCTCCCTCCTCCTCCGCTCCTCCCTCCTCCGCCTCCGCTCCCGCCTCCTCCCCCCTCGCACCCGGAAGAGGAGGCGGAGCCTCCCGAGACGTAACCCCCGGAGTCGATAAGCATGCTTCCCGCGCCGCCGCCGCCGCCGCCATTGTTGTTGTTGTTATTGTTAGGGTTCCCGAAGCCGCCGAAACCATTTCCCGCTGCCACAGCTGCGTTTGCATTGGCTGAGGACGGCGACGACCGCGACCGCAGCAGCAGCCGCAGCGCCAGCGCCTCGTTCGCGGCCTCCAGCTCGGCGACGCGCCTCGCGAGCCTGTTGACCGCGGACTCCCCCTCGCGCTCCGCCTCCTGCTCGATCTGGACCTTCTCCGCCGCCGACTTCCGCAGCGCGGCGGCGGCGGCAGAGGCCGCCCGCGCCGCCCCGGCCTCGGCGGCGGCCTTGGCACGGAGGGCCTCCCTCGCGGTCGCCGCCGCCGCGGCCATGGCCGCGGTGCCGCTGTCGATGGATGAGCGCCTCCCCGCCGCCGCGACGGAGGGGGACGAGTCGGGCAGGAAGCGGCCGTCGAAGCCCGAGCGCGAGGGCGAGGGCGACAACGCGGCGGCGTTCCCTCCCCCGCCGCTCGAGGCCGAGGCCGCCGCCGCCGCGTCGTCGTCCCTGAGGCGGAAGAGGCGGTTCGCCAGGGCCTCCTCCTCGGCCTCGGCGGCGAGGTCGCGGGAGGCGGCGCGGGCGCGGGCGTCGGAGAGGGCGAGGCGGAGCGCGCTCACCTGGGCGCGGGAGGCGGCGAGCTGTTGGGATGGAGGATTTTTCCGGCGGGGAGGGGGGGGGGGCCTTAACTCCGGAGTGTTGAAAGGGTTGAGAGTCGGGGCGACTAGCTTTTTTTCTTTCTCTCCCCTCTCCGTGAAACGCTCCCTCTCCCCGGCTCTTTTTCCTCTCACGGACGCACCTCCGAGAAAAGGGAGTCGACGAGCTCCTCGAGCTCGAGGCGGGTTTTCGGGTGGGCAGCAGCAGCGGCGGAAGAAAAAGGCGGCGAAGAAGGGAAAGCAGACGCGTTGGTTCGCATCATTGTTCCTTCGCCCTTTGACTTTTTCAGGTCGCGCTCTCCTCCTCTCGTCGCCCCCGGACTTTGATCTCTTCTCTCTTCTCGAGGGATATAAGAGAAGAGAACGGCCTGTCTGCCGCGGTAAACAGCGGAGAAGAAAACCGCGACTGTCGAATGGAGAAGAACCGACGACGTGAGCGCGAGCCAGAGGAAGGAGTGATGCAAAGAGCGCTCTCTCGACGACAGTGCTCTCTCAAAATTTCTCGTCGTTTCGGCAAACCAGTCGGCGTCGCATTTCTCTCGTCCCTTCTCTTTCCCGCTTTTTCCCTCAAAATGGCGTCCCGTCCGGTCTTGGAGGCCTTCGAGGCCAAACGCATCGCTCTCGAGGTAAAAATCGAGGTAGAAGAGGGCCCTTCTCGACGAAGACGAGAGAGAGTTGAAAAGAGCCAAAGACTTTTGAAATCGACCGGCGATGCTCAACGAAACCACATCATCAAAAAACGAAAAAAACAGCCCAAGCCCGCCGACGCGAGCAACGACCCGCGGATCGCGCGCGCGGTCGCCCTCAAGCGCCTCCTGTCGCCCGCGGAGATGCTGCGCGAGGACGGGACAATCGACCAGGACTTCTTCAAGCCCAAGCAGGTGCGATGAGAGGAGAGGAAGACGAAGAAGAAGAAGAGCGAATCTTGTCTCCACTCTTTTTTCTCCCTTTCCCTTCGATTTCGCCTCTCTCCTCGCTCGAAAACCTCGACCCCGCGACCCTCGAAACTTCACCCCCCTCCGCCTCTCCCTCCCCTTTCTCCCCCCTCCGCCTCTCCCTCCCCTTTCTCCCCCCTCCCCCGAACCAAAAAAAAACGCCCAAAGATCATCATCGTCGAGGACAAGAAGTGGGGCCCCGCCGAGCGCGACGCGCTGTACAAGGGGCTCGAGACCTTTGGCGTCGGCGGGTGGCGCAGCATGATCGACGCGCTGCTCCCCCGGTGGGACGAGACGGCGCTGCGGGTCAAGGCGGGGCGCCTCATGGGGACGCAGTCGCTCGCTCGGTACGTGGGCTGGAAGGGCGACAAGGAGGCGGTCGACGCGGAATTCACCGCGAACAGGGAGCTCGGGGAGGCGACCGGCTGCTGGAAGGGAGGCGTGCTGGTCGAGGACGACGCCGGGAGCGTCGCGGCCGAGCTCGCACGCAGGGCAGCGGCGGCGGCAAAGTGAGAGGGTCTCTCTTTCGCGTTTCCCTCTCTGCTGCTGCTGCTGCTTCCCCCGCGCCTTTTTCTCTTTCATTCTGTTTTCACTGTGAAAAAAAAAACTGCTCTCTTTCCGATCGAAATGAAGAGGGGTAGAAAAATGGTGATGACAACAGCGGGAAAAAAAACTCAAAGAGGCGTCCCCCCCGCTTTCCCCGACCTCCCCTCTCAGCTACGCCTCCTTTGTCGTCTCGGAGGAAGAAGGAGCAGGAGGAGGAGCTTCCCTCCTTTTCGAGGCCGCGGTCGGAGGCTGCAGTTCGAGCTCGAGCAACCTCGGCGGCGGCGGCGAAGGCGAAGGCGGCGAAGGCGAGAGATCCTCCTTCCCCTCCTTTCCCCTCCCTTTTGGCAGGGGCACTCCCAGCGCCTCGGCCGCCGACCTGAGAATCCTCCCCCTCGCGGCGCACAGCAGCGCCGCCTCCCTGCCCGCCGGCGTGTCGGGAGCCTCCGGCGCCGCGGCGAGCGCGGAGAGAAGGAGGGAGACGCGCGCCGCGAGGACGTCCCCACCGTTTGGCGGCGGCAGCGCCGCTGCCGCCGCCGCCGCCTTCGCGGCAGCGGCGGAGAAGCAGGGCTCGAGCAGCACCTTGGCGGCCACTTTGCAGGCCGCGCTGGCCCTGGCGTCGCACCCGCCCTCTGTGAGGAGCATGGCCTGCCAGAATGCCTCCTGCTGCCGCCGGGAGGGAGAGGGCGAGCGAGAAGAGGGAGCCCCTTCCCCCCCGCGCGCCGCCTCCTCCTCCTCCTCCTGTCCTCGCTGCCGGGCGAGTTTCCCCCTCAGGGCCCTCTCCTGCGCGGCCGCCTCCGCCGCCCTCCGCCTCTGCGTCGGGTCGGCCGAGCGGGAGGCCGAGGCAGCCGAGAGGGCCGCGGCGAGGGGCTCGAGGGCGCGGAGCAGGCGCGAGACGCGCCCCTCGTGCGTCTCTTCCGCTTCCTCGTCGGCCTCGGCCTCTTCTCCGCCGCCGCGGCCCTCTCTCGTCATGGGAACGCCGAGGCGCCGCGCCACGGCCTCCGCGGCGGCCACGACGTCGGAAAGCGAGTCGAAGAGCACGGTCGAGGTCGGCGGGGCCCGCCGGGGCGCCCCCTGTCTCGGAGGCTCCCCGCCGACGCTGCCGTCGCGGGGCACGAAGCCGTAGAGGGAGAAGAAGGCGTCTACCGGGTGGTTGCCGTAGGAGATGGTTACTTGCTCGCCGGCCCTGCGTTTTCAGAGAGAGACAGAGAGAGACGAAAAAAAGGGGCAGAGAGAAGAGAGGGAGAGAGACAAAGGAGACGAGAGAGGGTGAGAAAATGAAGAAACGGAGGGGAACGAGAGAAAAACCGGAAGGAAAACAAAACCGGAAGGGAAAAAAAAGAGGAACAACGGACCTGATCCCCTCGGCGCCCGCCACGAGCTCGATCACCGACTCCCCCCCCGCTCCCCCCCCTCCCCCCCCGCCCCAGCCGAACTTCGGGTCGACCACCTCTTCCACGGCTCTCTGGCCCTGGACCGCGCCGGGTGAGTGCCTCACGCGGGCCTCCGCCGTTGGAGCGGCGGCGTCGTGGTTGGCAAAGTCGATCCCCGGCGGCAGCACGCGCCGCACCCCCGCGCTGCCGCCGCCGCCGCCGCCCCCGGGCAGCGAGAGCACGAAGGTGCGCGACTGCACCGCCGAGGTCGCCCACACCAGCGCGGGGCTCGGGTCCCCCTGCCGGGCCCCCGCCCTCTCCTCGAGCCTGCGCCGCAGCGGCCCCTCGGCCGCCGCGCGGACGCCGCGCGCGAAGCCGCGGCAGTACTCGAGCGCGGCCGGGGAGAGGGCCGCGGCGCGGAGCTCGGAGGCCGTGAAGGTGGTGGTGGGGAGCGGGATCGAGGGAGGGAGGAGGTCGAACCAGGCGGACTCGCCGAGGAGGGCCGCGAGGGAGGAGGACGAGGAGGAGGAGGAGTCGCTCCCGGTTCCTTGGCCGCCGCCGCCGCCGCCGCCGCCGCCGTCGCCGTCGCCTCCAAAGAGCAGCGCGCTCTCGAGCTCCCTCTCCGCCGCCTTCTTCCTCGCCTCGGCCCTCCTCTCCAGCAGCTCCAGGCCCATCCTCACGGGCCAGGGCGCGCGCGAGAGGAACCCCACCTCCCCCTTGAGCCCCCCGCGGCCTTGAGGGACAGGGTGAGGGGCGGGGCGAGGGGCGCCCTCGACCAGCGCCAGGGACAGCGGCACGGTGATGAGCGCCTCGCCCGGAGCGATGTCCCTCGTCGCCACGAGCCCGCGGCCCCCTCCGAGGTGCTTGGGGAGGTCGACGACGGCGACGGGGAGGGGATCGGCCTCGGAAGAAGAGGAGGAGGGAGAGTCCGAAGAAGAGGAAGAAGGAGGAGGAGGAGGCAGAGGAGCCGCGGCGGCGGCGGCCGAGGCGCGCAGCCAGCGGAGCAGCCTCTCGCCGGAGAGCGCCGTCGCCGCGGCCCTGGCGGCGAGCGCCTCCTCGGACTCGTCCTCTTCGGGCTCCTCCTCCGGGATGGGGGCGGAAAGCGAAGGAGAGGAGGAGGAAGAGGGAGGAGGCTGCCGCGGAGCGAGGGAGGCGCGGCGAAGAGGAGGAGGGCGAGCCTCCCTTGGCGGCGGCGCAAGCTCCCCTTGCCCCTCCTCTGCTCCTCCGCCTGCTTCTTCTCCTCCCGCTTCGTCCTCGCTGTCGCTGTCGACCTCGAGCAAGGAGACGTCAAAGTCTTCTTCCTCCTCCTCTTCCTCACGGTCGCCGTCGCCATCGCCGTTGGCGAGGGCGCGGAAGGGGGCAGCTGCGGCGGAACGGAGGGGTCGAGGTCGAGCGGCGGCGGCGACGGCGGCCGTCGCCGCGGCCGTCGCATGGCCGATGCGAGCGAGGGAGCTCGCAACCGCTCCGCTCCTCGGCTGCTTCTTCTCTCGCTTGGATGGAGACGAGGAGGGAGCTGCTCGCGACTGCTGCTGCAGCTGCAGCAGCACCCTCCGCGCCGAGAGCGAGGCCGCGACGGAGGAGGCGGACATTCGAAAAAGGGGGGAGATCGTTCTTTTCTTCTACTCCGAGTCGGCAAGAGTGAACATCAGCATGCGCAAGGCTTGCCTCCATTTTTTTTTCGGCAGCAAAGGGGGCGCGACGAGCGACTGCGCGTTGGAAGGCGACTGCTCGTCGTCGCCGATGAACATGCGGACGCCTCCTCCCGCAGAGGAGCAGGCCGTCCCGTCCTTCACCTGCGGCATCTGCTACTCCGAGGATGTCGTCGAGGCAGGCTGCCTCGACAGCTGCGAGCACGCGTGAGTTTTGGAAAAGGAGAGGAGAAGAAGGAGGAAAAAAACGGCGCTGCAATCGACGACGTTTTTTTTCTTCTTTCCCTCTCGACCTCGACCTCACGAGAAACAAAAATAAAAAATCGAAAAACTTCAAACAGCTTCTGCTTCCCCTGCATCCTCCGCTGGTCCGACGTCGAGTCCGCGTGCCCGCTCTGCAAACGGCGGTTCTCCAAGCTGTCCAAGGTCGTCCTCGTCGGGGGAGAAAGAGAGAGAGAGAGGGCGAGAGAAGAAAGAGCGAGAGAGAGCAAAGACGGCGGCGAGGAGCAGCAGCAGCAGCTCTCTCCTCAGCAGCAGCAGCTCACTCGGTCGGCACTGCTCTCTCTTTCCACAGCCTCGGTCGTCGAAACCCTTTCTGTTCCCGAGAGGACGCAGCGGGGCCATTACGAGACCGCCGAGGCCGCCGAGGCCGCGGCGAGACTGGCGGAGCTGGCGTGCGTGTGCTGCGGCGGCGGCGGGGACGACCACCTCTTGCTGCTGTGCGACGGATGCGACGCCGCGGTGAGTTTTTCTTTTTTTCTTCTTTTTTTCGCTTTTGAAAGCAAAAAAACGTTGGAAAAAAAACGACGGAAAAGAAACTCATTTTCTCCCCACGAAATTTCGAAACTCAAAAAACGACAAACAGCACCACACCTACTGCGTCGGCCTCGGGGAAGCCGTTCCCGAGGGGGACTGGTTTTGCGAGGCCTGCGAGCGGGAGGTGCACGGCGCGAGGAGCGCGGCTCCCGGGCGTGTCGCGGCGGCGACGGCGACAGCGGCGGCGCGGAGGGGCGGGGGGAGGCCGCGAGAAGGGGGAGCGAGCGGAGGAGCTGGAAACGGAGCTCAGACGCAAAGGCAGCGGGCCCTGGCGGCGGCGACCGCGGGCGGCGGAGGCGGCCTCTCGCGCTCCGAGTTCGCCGCCGCGGCCCTGGCCTCTGCCCTCGCCGGGGTCGCCCCACCGCCGCGGAGGAACAGCGCCGCCGCCTCCTCCTCTCGAGGGGAGGCCTCGATGGCCGGCCTGCGCAGGGAGCTCGCTGCGAGGGACGAGCGCCGGCGGCGCCTGGAGGAGAACAGGCGCCGGATCGAGGAGGGGAGCCGGCGGCGGCGGCTCGAGGAGCAGCTCGAGGCGTCGCTGCCGCTCTCGGAGAGGCAGCAGCGGCTGCGACGGCAGCTGCTGCTCTCGGAGCAGCGGCACCAGGAGCGAGGTCGAGATCCGCAGCAGCAGCAGCCGCGGGGGGGCAGCAGCAGCAGACAGCACTTTTCAGCGTTCGAAGAGGCCGCGGACCAGGCGCGCAGAGCCAGGCTCGAGGCCTCTTGGAGGGCTGCCGAGCGGCGGCGGCTCGAGCAGGAGCGGGCGGCGGCGCGGGCGGCGGCGGCGGCGAGGGCGAGCGCGAGCGCGAGAGGGGGGGCGGCAGCCGCCCCGGCCTCCCCGATCCTCCTCGTCTCCGACGACGACGGCGAGGGGGGCGGGGCCGCCGACGAGGAGGAGGCATGGCAGGCCTTCGCGCTGGCGAGAGAGGCCGAGCGCGCCCGCAGCGCGGCGGGGGGGGCGACGGCAGCGGGAAACGCGGGGGGAGGAGGCGCGGCGGCGACGGCAGCCGGGCAGCCGCGGCGGCGGCGCATCCGGCGCGTCGGCGACCTCGGCGGGGGCTTGGGCGGCGTCGCCCCTTCCTCGCCCCCCGGGGCGGCTCCTGCCGCTCTCCGAGGAGGCCGCGAGGCCGCAGGAGCCTGCTCCCCGCCGCCGCCGGCCCCGAGCGCCGCCAACGGAGGGTGGGCGGCGAGGGCCGCCGCGGAGGTCGACAGGGGCAGAGCGCGGGCGGGGGCGGCAGCGGCCGCTCGTCCTCCCCCTGTTGCCCCGGCGGCGGCGGCCGCTTCCTCGGTGGCGACGGCGGCCTTCTCCTCGAGGCTCCTCCTCCAGCAGCAGCAGCTCTCTTCCGTTCTTCTCCCGCCGTCGTCGTCGACGCGCTGGGAAGGGAGCGCCGCGGCCCCGCGGGCGCGGTCGCCACGGCGGCTCGACGAGCGAGGAGGAGGGGGGGTTGCCGCCTCGGGGATCTTTGCTTCGTTCGCGCTCGGCTCCTCCTCCTCCGCCTCCGCCCTCCCTCCGCGTCCTCGCGCTCCTGCTGCTCCGGCTGTCCCACTTCCTCGGAACCAAGGGAGGAGCAGCGGCGGCGGCGAACGAAACGGAAACGGCGACGACGGAGAGGAGGAGGAGGAGCGCCGGCGGCGGCATGCCGCCGCCGCGCGAGACCGCGCCAAAGCCGCGCTCCAACCCCTCCTGGCCTCCGGTCGCGTGTCGCGGGACGAGTTCGTCGAGGCAGCCTCCGCGGCGGGCAGGGCCCTGGCAGCCGCCGAGGCGGCGGCGATGGCGACGGCCGCGGCGGGGCAAAACCCCGCTGCGCAAAACCCTGATGCACGCTCGCCTCCGCCACCTCCGCCGGCGTCGGCGTCAAAGCTCCGGAGAGGCGAGGACGCCGAGGCGCAGGCGGCAGTCCAGTCGGCGCTCCTGGCCGTGACGGGAAAGAGCCTGCTCGCGGTCCGCGTCGGCGCCCGGCTCGCCGCCGCTGAAGGAGGGGGAAGCGGCGGCGGGAGCGCCGGGACCGCGCTCGGACGAGGCCCCGTCGCGAGCGGCGTCTTTGCTCGAGCGGGCGGCGGCGACGGTGGCGGGGCCCTCGCAGGCACGTCCGAGCAGCCGCAGCAGCAGAGGCCGCGGACCCCTGCCTCGGGCCTCAAGCGCCCTCGCGCAGAGGAGGAGGACGACGTGGACTCTCCTTGAGGCAAGAGACAAGAGGCAAGACGAAACGCGGAAAACGGGGGGGGGGGAGTGTAAAAAAAAAGTGAAAAGATCAAGTGTTGACACTTTTGAAGCTAGAAAAAACGTTCGTCCCTCAACTTGCCACCAACTCTTCGAACCTCCTCCCCTCGAGCCTTTTTCAGCACCGCCGCGGCCTCCCGCTTCCCAGCTGCAGCCGCAGCCTCGGCCGGGGTCTTTCCCGAGGCGTCTCGAGCCCCGAGAGCGGCAGCAATCGCAATCAACGAGGGAGACGAAGTCGAGGAAGGAGAACGCGTCGAGGAGGAAGAGGAGGCGGCGGCGGCGGCCTCGAGGCACGCCGCGAGCGCCGCGCTCTTCCCTGCCGCCGCCCCCGCGTGCAGCGCGTTCCCTCCGTCCCACGCCCTCGCGCTCAGGTCAGCGCCCGCGGCGGCCAGGGCGCGCGCGCAGTGAAGTGCTCCGGCTGAGAGTGCCTCGTGGAGCGGGGTGCGGCCGAATCTGTCGGCGGCCGAGGCGGCCTCGGCCTTCGCCTCGGAGGTTTTCGCCTGGGCGGCGGCGTCGGCGTCGCCGTCGCCGCCGCCGCCGCCGGAAGAGCGACAGCTCCTCGCGACGGCGTCCAGCAGCAGCTCCGTGACCTCCCCGGCCCGCTCCGAGGTCCCCGGGGCGCCGCCGGCGGCGGCAGCCTCGTGAAAGGGGGTGCGGAGGCTGTCGTTGTTGCCGCCGCCGTCGCCGTCGTCTCTGCCGCCTCCGCCGCTGCCGCCGCTGCCGTCGTCTCTGCTGCTCTCCCCCCTCCGAGCGGAAGCGTCGAACGCCTCCGCTCCGGCCTTCAGGAGCGCCTCTACGGATTCTGGGCAGCAAGCCCTCGCCGCGGCGTGCAGCGCCGTCCTCCCGTCGTCCGCGGCGACCCGCGGGTCCGCCCCGGCGGCGAGCAAGAGGGAAACGGCCCCGGAGGAGCGAGCAGCGCCGGAGGAGGCCGCGGCGGCGAAGAGCGCCGTCGCGCCGAACGCGTCGCGGGCGTCGAGGTCGACGCCGACGAGCGCGGCGGCATCAATCGCGGCCTGGAGCTTCTCGAGGTCGCCCGACGCTGCCGCTGCGTGGAGGGGAGTGGGCGCGATGAAGCCCCCCTCGGCCTTGGCTCGTTGGGTCTGCAAGTGGCCGAGGAGGATCGGAACGCGGAGGCCCATTGCGAAAGGGCGGGGGTCTCTGCACTTCTTCAGCTCTCGGAATCAGACCAAGGATCACAAGAAATGGCCTGTGGTAGGGAGCTCGCGCATGCGATCGTCGACGGGTGGTATCACTTAGAAGAGCAGCGCCTGGCGTCGGCGGTGCCGGTAATCGACAATGAATTCCAAAGAGGGGGAAAGCACACTTGATTTTTCTCTCTCGAAAACTTTTTTCTGCTTTTTCAGCGCACAATTCGAGCGCACAATTCGAGCATTGAAAACAAAAAAAGGAGTGCGCCTTCCGCGCCCGCTTTGAGTACTCGCAAGATGTACGCGCGAAGCGGCTGGAACGGTGCGTGCGGGTTCTCCTCTCTCTCTCTCCCTTATTTGCTGACGAGCGATCAGAAGAAGCGTCTGGAGAGAGCTTCCGTCTCGCGGTCGAGTCGGCGCCACCGATAGGAAAAAAGAGCACTCGACTGATCGAGCTCTCTCCCTCGCTTGGAAAAAAAAACTCGACACTCCTTCCTTCTCTCTTACCTTCTCTCTCTCTCTCTCTCTCTCTCCGTTCTCGTATAGCAGGCCCGGCCCAAAACCCCGGGGACTCCCCGGAGACGGGCGGCGGGCCCTTTTACGGGAAGGACTACAAGCCAAACCCCTGGCGCCCGCGCTGGAACCGCAGGCGAGGGGGAGGACTCTTGGGACACGGCTCTTCCTCCAACCTCGGGCGGCTCCTCGGCGCCGTCGGGCTCGCCTGCGTCCTGTTCGTCGTCGCCTTCCTCCGCCCGGGGCAGCAGAAGCAGCGGAGAGAGGAGCTGCTCTCTTCATGGCAGCAGCAGACTCTGGGGCAGAAGCATAGGGCTTCCTCCGTGCTTCCTCCGCCGCAGCAGCCGCGACCTCGACCCCCGAGGACGACGGCAGCGACGGCCGCGGCGACGGCGGCGGGAACTAAACCCTCGACCTCGACGGCCTCGACCCCGGCCTCCTTCGCCGCCGTGCGCCGCCGCGCCCCGCGCCAGGCAGTCGTCCACGACGACCGCTCCGTGCGCTGCCGCGTCGGCAAGGTCTGCGAGGGCTGGAGGGCGTGCCCCGGCGGGCAGCCCGCGGGCGTGCCCGGGGCCGCGAGCGGGCCCGACGGGGACTCGGTCGACCCGCTCGGCTGCGTCACCGCCGCGCCGGAGCGCGCGTCGCTCGTCCGCGCCGCGATCAAGGGCAGCTGGGACGCCTACGCCGCCTCGGCCTTCGGCGCCGACGAGCTCGCGCCGCTGAGCAACTCGTCGCACGCGTGGTTCGATCTCGGGCTGACGCTCGTCGACGCGCTCGACACGCTGCTCGTCGCCGGCCTCGAGGACG
>Ga0114918_10003785_pt1 | contig 13234 bp, 26 predicted proteins | sample LantaG_FD_87015 | JGI IMG/M metagenome (GOLD analysis project Ga0114918, IMG submission 87015) | Deep subsurface microbial communities from Baltic Sea to uncover new lineages of life (NeLLi) - Landsort_02402 metaG | ecosystem: Environmental > Aquatic > Marine > Oceanic > Sediment | place...
GCCCAAGCAAAGAGCGCAGCGAGGAGTAATCTTCCGCCGATTGATTTCAATTTGCGCAGCCGCCGCCATATGCACCTCCATGCTAATGGAGCGCTTGGCGTGTTCAATTGCATTCGGAAAGCGCCCAGCGCATTCGTGCAATTCGGCGTCAGTCCAGGTTCGTGGGTCCAAACTCATTGTGACTCCTAGAGGTGAGTAGGCTCGTCATACATAACGACCTTTTTAATTACATAAAATTCATACGCCGGCCCGTAAACGGCGGTTTTGTTCTCATTGACGCGGATTGGACCTACGTTGCAATAGGAAGTCCGAAGCGATTGAATCGCGTCGTCGGCGCTATTGAACGCGCCGAAAATAAGGTCATTGAGCATTACGAGATAAATCACGCAGCCTCCGTTTGTTTGTTTGTTTGTTATAGGTGTCGGCGACATGCAAAGAGCTACCATTACAGAGGTCACCTTAGCTGCCCTATTCTCAGCCTTGGAGCTTATCCCTCAGCCCTAGGTATAGACAGTTAGACACCAGCCCTAGATAGATTGGCGGCTACTTGGGGACTCATTAACCCCAATGTAGTGTCTGAATGTCAGTGTTGGTAATTATCTAAAGACACACATTTACACTTGTAGCCAAAGCAAGTCCAAGGTCCTACCCCTTGTTTGCCGCCAACGATTAGTTGAGCGGTAGCTTTTTATGCTGACCTGCGTAGTGGCATACTTTGACCCGTATGCCAGGGGTTGTGCCGACTAGGCGGGGACTGGCGAATCCGTCAGAATGCCAGCCTTGACGAGAGCCTTGGCGAGAGTGTCGCCGCTTCGCCGCTTTCCATTGGGGCGGAATGCGCCCTCAATGTCCTCTTGGTCGTCCTCGGTCACGTTGGCGTCAAGCCAGAACGTGATTGGCCCGAGAACCCGAGTTCCCTCGCAATCAACGTAGGGTTGAGGGTGGTCGTTTGAAACTCGGCCCCCGCCAGTTCCGCCGCCGCTCGCCTTGGGCAAATCGACGCTCAAAGAGAGGTCGGGGTTGAGAGTGACCGAGCCCTTCGCCTTGACGACCCGAGCAATGAAATCGCCCAGGTTGTCGGATTGCAGAGTCATAGACCCCGCCTCGCCGTTAAGACGCTCAAGCGCAGCCTTGCGCCGCGCCTTTGCTGTCGCCGCGACATTCTCCTCGTCGAATGCCTTGAATTTGGCCTGGATTGACTCCAGGCTCACGACACGAAGCTCCGCAATATTGGTCAGCATAGCCGTCCGCATTGCGTCGTTGGTGGATTGGGCCACGAGCCCAAAAATTACCTTGTCCTCTTTTGCAACCTTGGTCGCCATAAAACACCTCCTAGGTGAATGAAATGCGCCCCCACTAATAGGGAGCAAGTTGATTTGTTTGAAAGGGCAGAGCCCTATCCCTTCAGCATTCGACGGAACTTAGCCGCCAATTCCCGAGTAGCATTGTCAGACTCAATCTGAGCCTTGAGAGCTTCAGCCTTCTCGGCTTGTTCGGCCCTACCCTTAGCCAGACTCTCCCTGTGTTCGTTCCCAATCCGAGCCCAACGCTCCTCTTGGGTTTCAGCCTTACGCTTACGACGGGCGCGCTTTTTGAGCTTGTCCAAATCGTTGCACTCAGCCGACATTTCGACCTTAACCGTTTGACCCTCTTGGGGGCCGCAGAGTCGGTCATACCAAGCCTGGACGCGGCCGGAACTAAGAGCGGCCATAACGTCGCGCTCAGTCAGAATCTCGCCGTGGAGATTGAACCTAGACCAAGCGTATTCCAAGAACACGTTGCCCGAATCCCGAGTCTTGCCGAATTTCAGGTTCTTAGACCCGTGGCCCTTCCCATAAGATACGGGAGTGTCTGACGCACGTTTCACCCAATCATACAAGGGCGCAACACAAAGGCTGCGCTCCGTGATAACGGCGCTTTCCAGAACTTCCTTCATTGCGCTGGGCTTAGTCCAACGCTTGCCATTAGGACAGCGGGCGAATCCCACGAACTTTCGCTCATAGACTTCGCGGGCCGAACGCTTTGCGCGCTTTCCCATAAATCACCTCCGATTTGTGAATAGAAACACTTTTAGCCTCGCAACCCAATTAAGGGCAGCAAGGCATACGGGTGTTCCCGTGATTTGTTTTTGTTATAAATACTTTTCCCGCACCAGATTAAATCAATAATCCGTGACTCATGGAAAAGGAAAAACCCCACCAGTAGGTTTGACCCTACAAAGCAATGACTCATTTGCTAGCCAAGTAACCTAGCCCCTACTTATAGCCCTATGCGTTATTCGCGTGGCCCTTACGGGGTTTAATCTAGAGTGTTACTCGCTTGGCAAACAAATCCCAACCTTTGTTCTCGGCTTGCAAGGTTTACTCCTAGGAGCCTAACTTACTCGCTTCAACATGGCAGGGGTTACGTTTATCGTCCGAAAGACGGGGATTTGCCAATCCCTCTCGTAGCCCGCGCGCAGCGCCTCAAGGCTAGTGACCAACACTTTGTTGGCCCCAAATACGAGACTGAGTTATCTTCCGTTGGTGAATCCCCTTGTATGCCTTGCTCAAACCGTAGCGGACCGAAGTCTAGAATAGTTACGCCCACTTTGGGCTCCACTATCCTACCCAGCGCAATTAGCTTGGATTTGACATACAAAGAGCGCCCTTACTGAAAGACACCCGACGGACTAGAATAGGAGTGTAAATCCTATCGACACCGCAGTTTTTGCAGGGTTTAACGCACCCCGCGCTTTGTTCGGCTAGTTACTTTAATAGCTCCCAATCAGGGAATCGGCCTTTCCCGCACTATGTCACGTCGAAACGCGGCACGGTAGGTATTCGGCTGAAAGCAACAGAGGCGGCTCAAGTGAGCGGCTTCCTTAACCACGACCTATTTTGGAATGCGTAGAATCCAGACGGTAGGTAGTCTCTAAACCTTAGTAGGTTTACCCAAAAAGGGTAGCAGAATCAATCGCCCGCTGCTAGTCGGACATAACTTAAAAAGTGAGCGTGGGGATAGCCCTTTCAATTAGGGGGATTCAAACTCGGCTCGCTTCGGTCGCTCGCCACCCTACTTACGTTTCGGGTGACAACCTAGTGTCGCGCGCTTTGTTTTTTTTCTCGAATCCCTTTGGGGAGTGTTGCTGGCGCGCTTTCGCTCGCCCACCCTACTTACCAAAGAGGGTAGACCTAGTGTCAACGCGCCGGTTTTTTTCGTAAAGCCTTGCGGCGCTTGCCGCTTAGGTTGTTTCCGTTGTGAGCGCCTCGGGCTCAACTACCTATAGCTGGGGGGCCGGACCTAGTGTCAGCGGCTCAAAATTGGTCGTAAGCCTAGGCGCGGCAAGGGGTAAGGTAAACCGGGCACCAAAGGGGGGCGCTCTAAGGTATTGGGGGGGAAGGGCTTAGGTCGGTTTATTTAAAAACCCCCGATTAGACCCCTTTCTATACAGAAAAAAAACCCCTTCCGTTCCCTATCCGTGTCACTCTATTTCACTTACGTTCCATGACTGAAATGCTTTGGTAACAGTCTCTTATCCGTGTCGGATTTGTTTTGTATTTGTTTCGTTGGGCTGCGCCATTCGACACATATCCGTCCCACCCCGTCTCATATCCGTTTCACCTCTTTCTTGCCCTTGTAGTATCCGTATTGGTTTGTTTCATATCCGTGTCAGCGGTGCTGCACTGCGTCACATGTCCGTTTCTCGTCTGTCTCATATCCGTTTCACCCCACGTCGTTCGGTTCGTGTCACCCTGAAACAAATGCGCGACGGATAAGAATCGTCAGATTCGTGACATTTTGGGCCCATATCCGTGCCAAAAAGGTGTCAAAATGAAACCCAATCATTTTTTCGTCTCACTTTGGTAAGCTTTTGACCCCCCGTCAGTAACGGATTTGACACGCAATGAGACGTAAGTCCTTTCGTTTCGGTGTCACTCTATGAAACAAATAATTTCATAATGAAACCCGTATTAAATCCGTGTCATATCGTCTCTTTTGCAGTTCATTTATGTCATGTCGTCTCATTTTAATCCTTTTCCGTGTCAGCCAAACCCTTTCAGTGTCACGTGATTTCATCTTCCGTTCTATATCCGTGCCAGATTCCGCCATGGCTGGCTGTCATATACGGGTCAGCGTTTCTTATCCGTGTCAGCATTCAGAAAACGTTTCAAAAGGGGAGCAGATGCGTTTCAGCTTATGTTTCAGGAATCGACCTACTAGACCTAGTAAAGGGGCGAACCAGGAACCCTGGGCTGTAACACCCGAGGGCCTTTGGTCGGCTATTAGGAGAGAATCTCCCCCGTGATTCGGCAGCGCAGCCGAGTTGACCCCTCCTCCTCCTCTTCGGGGGGCTCGGGGTAGTCGAGGCAGCAGATATACTGCAGGCCGTAGTCGTAGCAGTCGCAGGCGGTGTTGTGGTCTGGGTTGTTCATTGGAACTCCTAGTTGCGGTGGGTAATGTCGAGAGTGTAGGTGTTTGGGTGATAGGCGAGGTTCTTGGACCGACGAACAATCCAGTTGAACTTACTCACCCACTGGGGGCAAAGCCCGAAAGCCTTGCAGATAAGGCCCATTTGGGTTTCCTTGTGTTTGCCGCGCAGGTGTTCCGCGTTCTCGACAATCCACATTCCATACCAGCCGCCAGGCCAGCCGCCGCCTCTTTTGTATTTTTGCATTTGTTTGTTCCTAACTGTTGTTGACGTTGTAGGCTGGGGCGAGAAAAGACCGGTCATAGTCGGGCAAGTAGAGTTCGACTACGTGCAGGTAGGTCCAATGGGGATTTTTCTCTAGTTCCTCTTTCGCTTCCGCGAAACTCATGAACCAGCTAGACTCCTCTGGGTCGGGGTGCCAGTCGTTGTCCATTTCTGGTCCGACTAAGTGGAAGTCGAAGAATTCGAAATTCTCGTTTTCGATTTTTTTCGGAGTCGGCGCTGGCGTCACCTTAAAGAAGGCTTCGATTCGATTTTGCATTGTTTGCTCATTTTAGTTGAGGTTGACTTTGTTTGAGGTTTGGAGAACAGACACGTTTTCGGAGGGTATGTATAGTTCGACGACGTGAACGCAAACATGGTCGGGATTCTCCTCCATATGTTCTTCCGCGTCGTTGGCGTCCCAAATGAACACCGATTCGCTTGGCTCGGGACGCTCGGAGTCGCCCTCCATTGCGGGGCCAGCCAGATAGAACGCGTCGAATTCCATTGGCTCGGGGGTGTCGTGGTCTAGGTGTTCTTTGATTCGATTTTGCATTGTTCGCTCGTTTCAGTGTTTGGGGAGAAACAAACGGGGGCGGTAGTTATCCGCCAGGCGCTTGTGTTAGTTGGTCAGCCGGTTGGCGAGAATCCAGGTTAGTTGGCCCTCCCAGTCCACCATTGCGGGATAGCCGTCAGGAGCGTTATAGCAGACGCGCTTCCCGTTGACCATGCTCGATAGGAAAGAGGTTTGATACCTCCCAGCCATTCGCGCCGGATACTTGGCGAGAACGTATCGGTCTACTTTTAGACTGTTGACGATTGACGAGAATCTCTTGGGCTTCATACGCCCTCCTAGTTGTTGATTGTTTTAGAAGTTAGGAAGTTCCATTTCCCTATGAGTGTCGAGAATGTTCTTGTCCACCAACATCTGGTGAATCATGGTATAGACCTTGTTAATGGTCTCAGTTCCGACGCTCCCATTGAGGTAGCTTTCCTCTAGCGTCCAGACGACCTCCCGCACCGCCTGGGCTAATGCGGCATTCTCTACCTTATCGACGCGCCTCCTCCATTTCCACTCGTTCGGGTATCGAATTTCCTCCCTGACCCTCCGAAGTTTCTCGGGATTGAACCTCTCGGTTACCATAATCCCGTCTGGGTTTCCTTGGAAATTGACTCGTTTGGTAGTGTTATACACTTACCCTTCCTTCCTAGCAGCTTCCGCCGCTTTCTTGGCCGCTTCCGCCGCCCGCTTTGCTTGAATTTCCTTGAGCCTATCGGCCATGCTCACCGCTTTACGCGCCGCGCTTTGCTTGTCCGCTTCCGCGTCACGATTTAGGACCTCCCGCCCGTTTAGGATAGTCGGCAGAGAATAGCGCCGCAGTGTCGCGCGGTAGCGCTTGACTGGCCCGCCGTGCAAGCCATTCTCACAAGCGACGTTCTCGCCTTTGTCGGCCAAGTAGCGCGCCAGGAGCATACCCCCTTGGCCTAGCAGCCCTCGCCCGCTCTCAACTATCCAGCCGCCCTTGATTCGCTGGGCGATTGTGACCCACGTCTGGCCCCCGGCATTCTCGCCGTTAGTCCGCACGTCGATTTTGTTTCCGTCTCTCTGATACGTGCTCCAGCATTTGTAGCACGTCCGCTCTAGAGCCAGTAGGTCCGTAGGGTGGTCCGCTGGCGCTAGCGTAAAAATTGACTTTGCCATATCCGTTTCGTCCTTGTCTGGAGCATTGCGTCCGTCGTCCCCTTGCAACATACTTACTCACGGCCCTAGACCTAGTGTCAAACGCCAGAATCTTTCTTAAGTCGTTTATTCTCGGTGGGTTAAGGATACACTGGCATACATATACGGACATACATATACATATGTTCATTTGCGCGTCATTCAAATGCGTTTCAGCCTTATTCAGCCATGTCAAATGCGTGTCAGCATTTCAGCTTCGTGTCAGCATTTCAAATACGTTTCAGCGCAACCACCCCGATTGACCCGCCGCAGGCGGGCACCCAGGCGCCCTGGGGTGAAACACCCAGAGCAACCTTTCTTTCTAGAAGTACCAGCCGGTGATAGGGAGCGGGTTTGCGTGCCCCGGAACGTAGATAACAGGATGGTTAACGTCTAGGCTGTCGTGGTTACTACCACAAATGCGTAGCTCGGCTGGGATACACTCGTCAGTGATACCAAGCTCCACAGTCAGGTCACAGTCCTTCTGTTCCTCTGACATAGTAGCTATGGATGCTGCTAGTTCTCTGAAAGTCATAATTACTCCTGGTCGTTGTTGTTGAAGAAATGCCCGCCCCCGTAGGGGCGGGACTTGGGTTTAGTTGGTCTCGGTTTCGGCTTCGGTCTCGGCTTCGGCCTCAACCTCCCATGTCTCTGGAGACCAGCCCCAGGCTCGCCTTGCCGTCTTTGCTCCCTGGACCACGCTCGAAATCATTCGAGGGGCGCGGTGAGTGAGAGCCAAGGCTCCCTCTTTTTCGAATGCCTCTTGGGCGTCGGGTTTGTTGTTGAAAGTCATAATCACTCCTCGTCGTCGTTGTTGAAGAAAAACTCTAGTGACCAGTCGTCCTGGTCGTCGTGTTCGCCGTGTTCGCCGTGTTCGTTTAGTCGGTCAGACTTTCTGCGACAAACCGTCCCCAAAGTAGCGGTTCGCCTTCTAAGGTAGAAGTCTCGATTTTCTGCCCTTTGTCGCTCGTCCATGGGAGTCCTTGCCCGCCCCCGTAGGGGCGGGACTTGGATTTAGATTAGCTTTGTCAGGACTTTGGTCAACTGACCCGAGAGGAAGAATGCCAACTGGGGGGCGCCGACCTTGAGCGCCCGCGCTTGCGAGAACAACGCTCGCGCCTGAGTCACCTTGTCGGTGTCAACCCTGAGGCGACCTCCGACCATTGCGCGACTCTCCCGGAGGAGCGCTTCGCCTTGAGTCAGCAGCCGCCGCCGCTCCTCTGCGACCACGCGGAACACTGACGCCTGACGCGTGAGCGCCCAGATTGGCTGGCCCGAGTCAATGTCTCCTCCCTGACTCAAATCCTCGTCCCCCGAGCGCCGCCGCTTGAGATTCTGCGCCTCTGCCGTATCGGCAGGCACGCGCACCTTGTGGTTGCCCGCCGCGATTAGGCGAGCTTCCAGGGCCTTCAGTCCTTGAGTGTTAGGGCTTACGCCCAGCCAGCGGGTCACTAGACCCTTTTTTACAAAGGCAACTTCGTTCATGCTCATTTCCTTGCGCCGCGCGCTATTGAGGTATTGTACTTACTAGGGTCTGGCGGTGCGGTGTCGAGAGAATCAGGGAAAACTTTTTAAAGGACTTACGTCGGTCACATACATATGGCGGCGTATATACGAAAACATATATATATTCACATTCATCTCAGCTTTTCATATGCTTTTCAGCGTTTCAAATACGTTTCAGCGCAAGGACCCCGATTGCCCGACGAAGGACAGGCACCCAGGCGCCCTGGGGTGAAACACCCCCGAGCAACCTTTGGGGCTTAAAAGCCCAGAGCGGCGAGAGTCGAACGAGCAGCCGCAATAGCTTCGTCCGTGAAAACTCGCTCACAGGCGCTTAGGCCAGTGAAGAAAGACTCAGGGCTTGAGCCTTCTTTGATGCCGTGCAGGTCTCCTTTCTCTTTCGAGATTGCGATTGGCCAGACCCACGCCAAGCCGACGACCCTCTCGCTTTCAATAACGAGGGTATCCCCGTCTTGGATTCTCTCGTCGCACTGGCAGGCGTCGTATGCCTCTCCTGTGCTGTCGAAATGGTAAGTGCTCATGATTATTCCGTGTTGTCTGGGTTGATGTAAACGTAGGAATCTGACATTTCAAACTCCCAAGGGTAGCCGTTCCTACTTAGAGTCCGGACGAGGATATATCCTTCCCCGTTCGCGAGTCGGAAATGTCCGTTGCCGATTCTGACAAAGACCACTCTGTGTCCTTCTCGCTTCAGAATGCTCTCTAGTTCAGTTTTGTCCATGAAAGACTCCTGCCTCCCCCGGAGGGGAGGACTTGGGTGGGTTAGTTGGCTTCTTGAAGAATGAGTTGGGAAAGACTGTCGAGGTTCTGCCAGGTCATGTCCATTCGCATGACGTCCGCTTGCATGGCCTTTCGGCCATCGCGAAGCTTGATACTCGCGACTCGCTCAGCCTTCTGTGCGAGCGTCCTGCGGGGGACCGTTTGCCTCGCCATGAAGTCTTGGCCAAAGTCGCTCGCCTTAATGTCGCTCGCGAACGTCGAGAGGAAGAACATCAGCATCCCCTCGTCCTCCTGTTTGAGCGCCTTGCGGAAGTTTTCCAACTCCGCTTGCACCTGCCGCGCCATGCACATTTCGTCATAGACGTCTTCCGCGCTTGCTCGCACGACGTTCCCCATTCGGGCCACGACCTCGTCCACTAGCAAATCCTCCACGACGTGAAGGGCCTCCACCATAAACTTTTGAAATTTCACTTTGTCCTCCTCAGGACTGCCGGATTCGAGCGCCATGCGCTCTCGGCTATCATGCTTACTAGGGGGTGGGGGTGGCCTGTCGGCCGAATCGGATTTTCTTAAATCCTTTTCTACCAAGAGGTTACGAAGCATTGTCAGCATCGCGAGATTGTGTCAGCAAAGGACAGTCGTGTCCGCTGGGGACATTTGTTTTAGCCCAACTTTCAGGAATCGACAAGTTGCAACTAGTATGCAGTCGAACCAGGCCCCCTGAGGTATAACCCCAGAGAGCCTCTTCTATATGCCCGCCCACTCCTGATAGGTCAGGTCGCGGAGCGCGCAGGATTCGCAGGTCGGTCCGTCTCCGTCCCAAGAATACTGGTAGACCCAGCGAGTCTCGCCTAGCGTTCCTGGGGAGGCGATTTCCTCTGAGCAATCGCTACAGTGGACCGTGAAGCACGCCCCACAGCAATCTGCGCGACCTGGCTGGCAGTCTTCGCAGTCGTTCTCCTCGCACGTGCAATACGTGTCGCAGTTATATGCGCCCACGCTCCAGTATTGGAAGGCTGGAAAGGTCAGCACAAAATCCGACCGAATCATGCGAAGGTCAAGCGCCAAGCGCCTGATTTGCCGAGGCCATTGCGGCTTGAGCGTGAATTCACGCCCGCACCGAATCTCTGGCAGTTTTTCTCCCGCTCGTTCCGCCAGCGCCAAAGCCTCTAGCGGGTCCGTCTCTGAGTCTCGGTTTGCAATTCTTAGTTGGGCGTCCATGTTAATCCTCTCGGGGTGAGCCTTCATTATATGAAGCGCCACCGACAATCAAAGGGCTACCTTTCTTTTTTTTGTGTTTTTTTTGAGATATAGACACCGACATATAGACACCGACATACATATACTCGCAATCTCGTCTCAGCTTTTCATAAGCTTTTCAGCTTTGCGGTTTTGTTTCAGCGCAACGGCCCCGAGTGCCTGCGCAGCTTACGGCACCCAGGCTCCCTGAGGTGTAACCCCCAGAAAGCCCTTCGGTCTAGCCAATCTCCTGGCGTCCGCTCTTGCCGACTGCGTAGATTGTGAACATGTCGGTTTGTGAGTCCACGAATCGCCTATCGTCCTCGACAACAACCGCCCGACGAGCGCGACGAATCAGCTTCGGCACCCTCCCCTCTCTCTCGTGAGCAGAGTAGAGGACACCCATGTCCGAGCGGACCCAGCCTGCAATTATCTTGCAGACTGGGAGCGATAGGCCAGTGGCCCTCTTGAGTTCCTTAGCACTCATTAGTGCAAAATCCTCGCCGTGAGGCGAGCGTAACGCGCGTGGGCCTGCCAGACCAGGACTCCATCATGCAGGTAATCCCATTGGCTCTCGCCGTTCTCGTCGCGGGGCAGGATTCGGAGCGCCGCATCTATGGCTTCGCCCACGTTCTCACAAATTCCGAGCGGAATCAGGCACCACTGTGGCCTGGGCATTCCTGGAATTACGCTCCCGCTGACCCACAAATCGTAGGCTCCCGAGACCTCGGGAAGCTCGCGCTCTCCCCTTGCTCTGATTTTGATTTGAGGAGCCATGTTACTCCCCCCTTCCTTGCCGAATTTGGCTCTTGGTGACTCGCTCCTCGCGACGCTTTTGGCGCGCCGAGTCTTTGCGCTCCCAAATCCTACTCCACCGACCGTCAAACTTGCGTGACATTGTGACCTCCTAGGTCTGCCCTTATTATACTGACCCCACCGACAGAATCCAGGGTTGCGGGGAAGTTTTTTTTATTTAATTTCTAGAAGAACGTTGCACGAGGACAGAAATATCGTCAGCAAAGGACAGTCGTGTCAGCGCGGGACATTTGTTTCAGCCCAACTTTCAGGATTCGACAAACTGCAACAAGTATGCAGTCGAACCAGGCCCCTTGGGGTGACACGCACCCCGCAGGACCGCTGGACTATGACCTACCAGGAATCGGGGGAGTCCATGAGCCAGGACCCCTCGTCGCTCCAGTCTTCCTCCTCGTCGTCGTCGCAGTCGTCATGCCAGTAGAACCCGACCCCGAACGGGTCGTCGGGGTCAAATGCGAGGCAGGGGCCGCAGAGGGACGACCCACCGAGCGGAACCGTCGCGCCGCAAACGCACTTCATATTGAGTTGGGCCCCCGTCTCGGAGTCGAAGTCGGGACAGATATCGTGCCCACAGCAAGGGAAATCTTCGCAACGCATGGTAGAATCCTTTCAAGATTCTAGGGTGAATTGTTTGCCCTGTAGCGGGTTTAGTTCGTTACCCTCCCCCCGCGCTAGTGCGCGAGGAGAGGAAATTAGCTAGCGGCTGGATTGGATTTCCAGAACCCGCTCTAGGGTTCCGGCTATCAGTCGCGCCGTCAACGCGGCCCAGTAAATCTCGCTGTCGCGAATTTCCTGGACTAGTTCCGGTAGCCACTCCTCCACTTGGGCGACGAGTTCTTTTTCAGTTTCCATTTTTTCCATTCCAGGTTGGGGTGAATTTCTGGCCCTGTAGTGGGCTTAGTTTGTTACCCTCCCCGCCCCTAGTGGAGCGAGGAGGAAAAGAGACCTACCCTTCGATTTGGACCTCCCAAACCTTGTGAGTCACTCCAAGGACCCGAGCGAGGCGTCCGCGAATGGCGACGACCCGCTTGCCCTCCGAAACGGCCTTCTCGGCCTTAGCCTGTGCCGTTGCGATTTCCGAGTAGGTCTTGAACGTGGTCTTGACAGCCATAGTTAGGCTCCTGCGTTTGAGGGTTATCCCCTCTGGGTGAGAGTTTATTATATTCGGGGGGTCCGACATTCCAAGGGTAGGCGCGAAGTTTATTTGTCTTTCGAAACTAAAGGACTTACGGCCTCAACATACATACGTCAATATACATACATCTAGTGGCGTCCCGTGAGGACAAAATCAACAACCGTCAACAAGGGACAAATCAACAACCGTCAGCAAAGGACAAAGTTGTCAGCAAAGGACAGTTGTGTCCACGAGGGACATTCGTTTCAGCGCAACTTTCAGGAATCGACAAACTGCAACAAGTATGCAGTCGAACCAGACCCCTTGGGGTGACACGCACCCCGCAGGACCGTTAGAGGGGCTCCTAGTTCATGCTGTCTCGGAACTGCTGAGCCTGAATCTCCTCGTTCTTCTCATTGAGAATCAAGGCCCCTTGGACGAGCACCTTCGCCGCGTCCAGAAGATGCTGGAGTCCGAGCATGTAGGTCACGACCGCCGTAACCCTCAGTAGCTCCTCTGTGGTCGCCTCTGGCCCTGTCATTTCTTCCAGCGCCAGAACGGCTCGTCCTTCTAGTTCGCTCAAACTGCTGTTTGGGCAGTTTCCGCACGGGCAGGAGGAGGAGGAGGAGGAGTCAATCGGTCCGAACATAGTAGAATCCTTTCAAGATTCCGTGGTGAATTTCTGGCCCTATTAGCGGGCTTAGTTTGATACCCTTCCGCGCCTAGTGACACGGAAGGGCCTGGGGAGGTTAGCGGCCGTTGATAGCCTCACGCTCCCGCTCTGCGATTCAGCTCGCGAGCGTGCGCTTCGCGCCCGAGGTGGGCAGCCCAATGACCGCGCAAAGCTTCTTTAGCTTCTTGGCGGGGAGGGTTGACAGGTAAGCGACTCGATTGCTGTTAGCCACGATAGGCTCCTTCAGTGCGAGGGTTATTCCCTCTGGGTGAGTGTTCATTATAGGTGGAGGGTCCGACATTCAAAGCCTCGCGCGAAGTTTTTCTTTATATAGACTTACGTCGCCAACGTATATACGTCAGGGCACATATGTTTCGATAGTGTCAGCAAAGGACAAGGTTGTCAGCGTGGGACACTTGTTTCAGCCCAACTTTCAGGAATCGACAAGTTGCAACTAGTATGCAGTCGAACCAGGCCCCTTGGGGTGACACGCACCCCGCAGGACCCTTGGAGAGACTAGTAGCCGTAATACCCCTCGTCGGCGGCGTCGTAGGCTCCGTCGTTAGCCCCACTAGGGATGGCCCACTCTTCGACTTGTTCTTGTGCCTCCCTTTTTAGGAGGGCTCTGGTCGGAGTGCCATCCTTCTTGTGATAGGTCGAGGAGCTTTGGGTGTGGTCGTTGTGCTTGCGGTAGTTGGCGTTCTTCACAGTTTTGGTTTCCTCAGGCTGGGGTAAATTGTTTGCCCTATAGCGGGC
>Ga0114918_10003786_pt1 | contig 13234 bp, 24 predicted proteins | sample LantaG_FD_87015 | JGI IMG/M metagenome (GOLD analysis project Ga0114918, IMG submission 87015) | Deep subsurface microbial communities from Baltic Sea to uncover new lineages of life (NeLLi) - Landsort_02402 metaG | ecosystem: Environmental > Aquatic > Marine > Oceanic > Sediment | place...
CAGAAGTTCAAGAGGAACGGACTTAATGTCGGCCGATTGCCATCACTTCCGTCCACTCTCAGTGGATGACGTCCTGTTTTTTAAGGACGCCGTAGAACAGCATTACGACGAAAACGTTTTTTGCGAATAATGGCTTGACTTTTCTCCTTTAGAGCATATATTGGCTAAAAGGAGAAATCATGTCAGACACATCATGCAACCCGTGCAAATATAGTAGGCAGAAATATTCTACAGTAGACACTCGTCAGGGAACTGTCGTGTTTGCCGTCGACTTTGCCGAGATCAGGGAAGATAACATACGAAGAAAGATCAATGAGCTTTCCGGATATGCATCGCCATGCCTGTGCTCCAGATGCAATCCCAACACGAGCGTTCATCCATGATCTCCGTAATGAACCTCCATAGGCGGAAGGAAACTTCCGACACTGACTTTTACATAGGCAGAACGCCGAAGTTCGGCGGGCCATCTCCCCTCGCCAATCCATACACCGTCGAAGAATACGGTAGGGCTGGTTGCATACGAATGTACTACGAATGGCTCAACGGCAAGATAGACGATCGCGATGCGGCCGTTATCGACGAACTGAAGGCTATCATCGAAGCGTCCGACGCTGGAACTGCATATCTTATGTGCCACTGCAAACCGCAGGCATGTCATGGTGATGCGATAATGTTAATTGTCGAAGATAGGCACGATGACATACTCGGAGAATCTGAAGATGTCTAGGAAAAAGAGAAGAAAGAGAGCTATCACCACTGTCATCGAGACATCCGAAGGGGGAATCCTCACTCCTATATTTGATCTGAGCACCATTCGCCCGAGTGAGGCTGCTATTGTCATTATGAATACGACGCTGTGGGATGGCACTATCGGCCGTGTAGTTCCTGCCGGCGATCCGGAAGCTCAGATACGGCTTGGAATGCTTGTCGTACCTGAGGGATCGGATCATGTTGTCGGCGTTGCGATCGGAGATCCGGATGACAGTGGAGACGTGCAGGTTATGACTAGTGGCACAGTGAGGCTGACCTGCTCACGATCAGGTACGAGCGGAACGGTCCGCAGTCTCGACTCTTCAATTGTAAGGGCAGGTGACCGTCTGTGTTCTGACGGATATTTCATAGGTCGTGCCCTGACTAATGCAGTCCCCGGGGAACCGGTTGAAGTTGCACTCTCCCAAGACATACACTCCCTTGATAGGCATGAGATTGATCAGGACGGCTATGCTGACAATAGACTTCTGTCCCGTGAAGATCTGGGAAGGATACAGATCGGATTTCCGGAGAATCCATCGGCTGGAGAAATGTATATTGATGAGAATAATGCCACTCATGTTTATATCAATAGCCAGTGGCATAGTGCCGATGCTCAGGGCCAGCCAGCTCCAGTGGATCATACCCGCGCGGACCGGGAGGCTATGATGGTCCGGCGTTCCGGCTGGCCCGCAGCCGATGTCAGGGAACTTAGCGACGGAGATCTTAACCAGATGCTCGAACCGCCTGCCGTTCCCAGATATCGATCAGGTACTCCAGCAGATATAGCTGATGCAGTAGCTGCCGCCGCGGCGGCAGGTACCGAGGAAATTGAATCACGGATGGAAGCAGTGAACCGAGGCTTCGTATCAAGGCAGTCGGCAATGCAGGCACTGGGGGCAAACTTTAATGTCGAGTCCAACCAAATGAGAAGAGAGGAAAGAGGGCAAGTCGCTGGATTTGACAATCTGCAGTATGCCGACTCGGTACGGGGCATGAGCAGAGTCATTCCTACGCCCAAGACATACGCAGACGAGGAATGGTCATGGACGGCGGAGCAGGTTAATAGAATCAGGCGTAACGTGGAAGACGATGTTTTATTTAACCCTATTATGGAGTCGACTACTAGGTCGCAGGCGGATAGCGCTTTCTACTACAGGTGGATGAATGCCGTTGATAGCGATGAACAAACTTGATTTTTATTGATTTTAAACTTGAAAACTACAATTTGTAGTATATATTGAATTTAATAGCACGAGAGTGCGGAGATCTTGGACATAACAGATTTTACCCACAAGCACAATGGTGGGTTTCGGACCAGAATAGTTTGAGCAGGTAGCGGTGAGACTCCGTTTGTAATCGGCCCCCTAAAGGCATCCTTTGATCATGGTTCGATTGTATGGAAGTTGCACGTAGGGCATGTGCACCCTGGGTATAAGAACTCAGGCGGCGTCGACGTAACGGCAAGCGAGGAAAAGCTGGGATTAATTACCCCTTCAAAGGCATGAAAACCGGGACCTCGCGAACCGGAAAGTACGGCAAGGCGGAAGCGAAAAGTGATCATTATTCGTGGAAGCTCCATTCGCAGGTTCAAATCCTGCCTTTCATATAAAATTTTGCTTGGGTGGCGGTTGCCAGTACAGCACCTGCCAGAGCGTCCACGGTAGGACATGTACAGCTTGACGGGTTCGAATCCCGCCCCTTGCACCAGGAGCTCAACTGACAACTATCTGAGCTGCTTCAATAATAATAGTTGTTTAACGCCCCGGATAAAGACGGGGTGAACGAGAGTGGCGAGTTGGTACACGCTGCATCGGAAGCGATGAGCCAGCAAGTACTCGGCTGAGTGGAGCCTCAGGGCATAGAAGCGTTGACGCCGAGAACTGAATTCCGAGAAGATAGAAACACTTTCGCAGGTTCAAATCCTGCCTCTCGTTTCAAAACCGATTCGATGTATTGTCGAGGACACTCCTGAAGTTTGGGACAACGTCGGCGAAGAAGAATCGGACTAGTCGCATGTGACGTCGATGCATGTGTGAACGCCCAACGGCCAGGTGCCTGTGGATACTGTCGGAGCTCTGTAGCGGTTTTTCCGGTAAGTCTGCAGGATACAACATCTGGTACAGGCGGGAAAGTTAGCCGCATTATGCGAGGGTTTCGCTACAACCCGAGCGGGCGGTACGGCGCGAGCACACCTGAAGTCAGATAGGATGTGTGGGAATATGACCAGGGCCTCGCGGTAGGCCGTCGAGCATCTGATATCCGTTTCATTGAGGCTTTCTCTAAAAGGAAGGATTCATTTCGATCCGACCAGCTAGAGGGAGTGGCGAGAATAGGGGCCAGCAATGCGGGATCGATACCCGACCTCAATGTCAATCTTAACAGTAAAGGAGAAGTATCATGTTAGAAGAAATGAATGAAGAAAAAGCGAGAAAACTGTTCAGGAATGAATCTGGACTTGAGTTCCTGTACATTGGGGAGAGCCTCAGGGAATATCACTTTCCAAATGGCGAGGAGCTGTCAATAGACAATGCTCTGTTCCTTAACGTCAGCGAGTCCGGCGGCCATCGCGTCGCGGCATATAACGAGCACTTCGAAACTTTCACTTGCTACTACATCAAGCCGGATAAGAGTTGGCACATCATATGGGAAACCATGGATGATGTACCTCACTTCTCCAAGTGATACGACTGAAGGTCAGTAGGGTCTAAAGAACCTCAAGGACCGTGGTCGACCTAGGCAGCGCACGGACACCGAAAACCCTGCACCTAATTTAAGGAATGAATATGGTTGAAACTTATGTGACACTGAGCATCAGGACCGGCGAGAAGATTGAAAACTATGTCGACTCCATATACATGGGCGAAGTCCCCCATAGAGACGACCTTATGGTTTACAAGAAAGTCATGTACAAGGTTGTTCAGAGGATATGGGAGTGGACACGGGGAGGCCCGGGAACCATGCACAGCGACGCGAAAGCGAAAGTTACTCTCATACTGGAAGCGAACGAGGGGAGTGCAACTGATGGTAGTTAGAGATATGGATGATCCCTATATGAAAAAAGATGAACAGAATATTCTCGACTCCAAGACGGAGATAACCTTCGCCCGTGACGATAAGAATCCCGAGAAGTACTTCCTGAACTTCTATGTTTATGAGGAGATCGGTGAGATTGTCATCTGCAAGGGAACACAAGAAGCACTGTCCGGGAAACGCTTCCTTGGCATCCCGTCCATATTCGACATATTACTCCTTCGTTCATTTCACAAGTGGTACGATAGGCGCTTTGATCCACTCAGGTTGTTCCTAGTGATCCTCTTTGTCGGAATTCCCCTGTCATTCGGATTCGAGGGAACACTTAATGTCTGGACGCTACCACCGTTCATATTTGCCGTATGGCTTTCAGTAACGAGAATAATAACAATGTCAGGAGACTATAGACCATGATCAGCTTTGTCAGTCACGACACTTTTGAGGTAGAGGGGCGCGGGACAATAAAAGTAGTCAAGAACAACAGGGATCGTCATGGTAACTTCGACGACCTGTACCCAGAAGTGATGGTCGACGGCAAAAATATCTGCTGAGAGGCGTCGAGATAAAAGGCGTCACCCAGCGTAAGGGGGAATACATTGGCCTTCTAGTGAGAGAACTGAACCAAGAATAACAGGAGGATACGATGAGTGAAAAAGTGAAGTGCGGCGATGCCGACAAATACAAGGCGATCAGTAAACCCACATGCGGATGCGAAATCTGCGAACTGAAGTGGCAACTTAAAAAAGCCCAGAAGGGTGACTATGAAGTAGAATGGAAGTTTCCATCAGACGCGGAAAAGGTATATTGTAGCACAGAGATAAATTTACATAAATAGGATTGAAATGAAAAAAATACTTATGGCCATGGTTGTCCTATTATTGGCGGGATGCAGTGTCGAAATCGCTCAGGCTAGAAAGAAAAAAACCGCCGAGACAGCCGCTGAGGTTGACACTGTAGATATCGATGGATACAGTTATTACATATATAGCCGTTATCGCGAGGGTTATATGGCCCCCACTCCTGACACCATTAAGAGGTGCATGCGAGAAGTTGCGGAGGAGAAAAAATGAGCTACGACATGGAATGCCCATACTGTGATGCCGAAGTCGAGGTCTGCCACGATGACGGTTTCGGATACGAGGAAGGTGTGTCTCACGAGATGGAATGCCCCGAATGTGAAAAGAACTTCATCTTCTACACGTACATCTCTTTCGACTACGAGCCGCACAAGGCAGAGTGCCTTAACGGCGGTGAACACAAGATGAAGAAAAGCACCTATGCCCCGGCATGCTTCCCGGACAGCGCCACATGCACTGAATGCGGACTGGAAGACCGCGGCAAATACGACGAAGATGCATACAGGAAAAAGATAATGACTCACCCTAAACTTCCCATAAGGGAGGACTGTTCTGTCCTCGGCGACCATCCGAAAATGATCGTCCTCGGGCCCGACGAGTCCAGAATGTCACTCATGCGTAAGATACGCAAGTCCAGTGCGATAGCCAATAACGCAATCTATTTCAACGACGGATCCGACTACCTTTCGTCATTGTGGGAAATACTTGAGATATTGAACCCCGACATATTCGAAGAGGGTGAGATACCCAAACTGGAATACATTGAAGAGAACGATGAGAACGACAACAAGGAGAAAAACTAATGGACATGAGAAACCAGGAGATCTATGATGACACGCAGCTCAACGAGAGCATGCAGAAGCAACTCATGGATCTCTATCACCGTCAGGCGACACAGGATGAAGTCGACGAGGAAATCGAGAAGCAGGAGAAGTCAGGGCGCCTAGTCCGCGGCTCGCTCAAGGATCTCGAAGCCATGAAAAAGAGAATCAGGCTTTCCGAGGGCACGAAGAACCAGCGTAAGAAGTATCGCCAGATGCAGAGAGATTCAAGGAAGAAGAACCGCAAGTGAAGCCGATCGACCAGATAATTATGGAAAAGGGCAACGGTGACTGCATGAGAGCGGCCGTTGCCTCCATTCTGGAGCTTCCCCTAGTGGCAGTTCCCCACTTCATGCTGAACGGCAATGCCGCAATGTACATGTCGGTCTTCAAGGCATTCATGTATGCACACGGATGGAAGTGGAAGGGGAACGGATGCCACAATGGCATCCTCAGGTGGAAGCCGTATCATGTCGACGGGCACTACATAGCCTCTGTCGACTCGGCCAACTTCAAGGACACGTACCATGCTGTCGTCATAGACACCGAGGGGAATGTCGTTCACGATCCCAGCCCGAAAAAGCAGTGGCAGGGAAAAAGCCTGTTCGAATCTGAAAATTACCATTGCTTCCACCTGTTCGCCAAGAGAAGGGATGACGAGTGGAAATGCCTAGAGGAATCAATGAGACAAGCGAAAGAGGAGAAATAGCCATGGGCTGGTCAGACTGCGGAACGGACGAGGAAGGAAGGCCGATAGGATATGTACACGTGGCAGTGTGCGACCATCCTGGGTGCTACATGCCCATCGACAGGGGACTCTCGTACGCATGCGGCGGAATGCACGGCTTCAACGAGCATGACTGCGACAAGTACTTCTGCTCGGAACACCTGTTCTGTGCCGATACATGCTACCTGTGCCGCGAGTGCTACGATGTGTGGGACAGACAGTGGGAAGCTCAGAAGTTCTTGAGCCGCACCATGAAGCAATATGACAACGAGGAAACGAAAGACCTCGCCATTAAGGGCGTCTTCTCACACTTCAGTGAGCTAAGGGAGTCAAATATGGATGCCATGAGGGATATTCTCGGAGAGCTCACATTCGAGGACATGACGACGGAACTCATGGTAACATTCGCCATGGCCGCAAACGTCTACCTCGGCAAAGATGAGCCTGCCAGAAACTCATTCTGCAGATTCGCGCTGGAATACTTTGACGAGACCGGAATGGACAAGGAAGATGTGCGGGCAATATTCATGAACAGGAGCAAGAAAGATGATTAAGAAAGCCATATGCCTGGTGCTCGGCCATAAACCTGCACTTGACAGGATCGAGAAGGGCAACAGGAAGTATCACATGTGCTGGAGGTGCGGAGAGCATATCGAAAGTACGACATGCATCAGGTGCAGCAAGCCCGAACCGGAAGATGCCAGGCACACCTACACGGAACATGGATATGTGTGCAATTCGTGTGAACAAGAATTTTAACTACAAGGAACTGATGAAATGATAAGCAAGGCAATAGGCGTCGGAGTGACGACGGAAATGTACAGGCCCGAAACGGGAGGCGTGAACGTCAAGGAAGTTTATGTCGGGACACCGGCACAGCTGAAGGACCATTTCGAGGACGTTCACGGACTGACCGACGACGGCATCCGTCGCTGGACCCCGTCATTCGACGAGCAGATCAGCGCCGCAACAGAGGCAGGGATGCCACTGGCGGTACTCGTTCACGATGATGAGGATATGGGAGAATGGTTCGTCAACGGTAAACTGGTAATGATAATGGAGGAGAGAGAAAATGCTTAGTGAAGCAGTCAGCGGAGAGGTACTCGACAGCGAGGTTATCGACCTGTTCAAGGGTGAGGTCCGTGCCAAGAGGGCTGTCGATTATATACATGCACTCATCTATGAGTTCGAGGAAACTCTGGACGACAAGGATGTCCTGGTGGACATCTGGATGAATGCCGACGAGTATAAGGTTTTCAAGAGATATGTCAGTGGGTCTCTCACGATCGGCTACCTGTATCTCAATCATATAAGCCAGTCCTATCTTAAACGTGGGAATATGGGCCGGTTCGGATGCCATGAGCTTTATGTCAACAAAGATGTTGAAGGAATCGAAATCAGACTACCTAACAAGGAGAATGAAAATGCTTGACCTTAACCCATCCCCGCTGCGGGACAAATACGAACACTGCGATTTCTTCGTGGACGAAACATACAAAAAGGACGGAGACGAGATTGTTATCTGCGGCAACAGGGGAATGAAACTGTCTGCCACAGAAGCCATGCTCGGAACTGTCAGATACACATATGACCCGAAGGAAGAAACGCTCACCAGAACCTATAAGGCAGGCGAGTGCCACCAGTGCCTACCCCGACCATGACGGTCTCTGCGAATGCGGCGGAATGGAGGAGAAGAAATAATGGACGACCTTATCGAGGCCCTGCTCATATTCAGGAAATACGGAAACCCGGAATGGCCCACACACTGCGAACATGATGTCATGCATGTCAGCATAGATCCCCACGATGTCAGCGAAGAGGATATCGACAGGTTAGACGAACTCGGATTCTTCGAAGACGACGAGTTTGACTGCTTCAAGTCATACAAGTTCGGGTCGGCGTAGATGAAATAGAAGTAGTTGTATAATTTTCAATGTGTCCCGTGACTGGCGGTTGCGGGAAGGAAAAAAGACACGCAACAAAACAAGGAGGTAGCACAAATGGCTACTATCAAGCAGGCCCTCAAGAGGGTTATGGATGGAAGGAACAGGGGGAAGGTGATCGCCAGGGGTAGGACGAACGAATACATCGTCTTCGTTCCGGAAGGCGAGGAGCCCAAGAAGAGCGAGATGAGGGACTACATCATCATCGAACTCGATGACGGTGGACACATTACCGAACATGAAGATTTCTGTGTCGGCATCGACGACGCCATAGGCGAAGGGGACGAAGTTATCCTCTGCATCCAGAACAACTGTCGGGCGGAATGGATCAGGGTGAAGGACATGGCCGAGAGGCAAAGGGGGAAACTCCCCAAGATAACTCTCGACATAGTACCGGACAAGTGCCTCCCGAGGTATGACACCGCCACGATCGACACGGACACTGACATTATGTCCTGTAACAGGGATGGAAAGATCGGGAACTACATCAAGCCCAGCAATACAGGCGGTGCGGAAATCATCGTCCCGATATATCCGTCCGAATCCATGCAGGACATTACCGACATGGTAAAGTGTGCCGTCGACAATGGACTCGATGAGTTGGTGATCTCCACAAGGGGGAGCGAAGTGGGCGTATGGGCGTTCAGATCCAAGAAAGAAGAGAAGGAACGCTACCACTACACTCCGGATGAGTACGCCGCCCTCACTAAGGATAAGACTGGTAGGAAGGTTCTCGTGAGACATGGTAAGGATAAAGATGAGTTCCGTGTCGGCACCTTTATCTCGCATTCCCAGAAATATAATTCAAGCTATTATATCGCTTTCGACAAGGACTCTGAACTGAAATTCGATCACATTCACGACGAGAATGTGACATTTATGCCGGATAATGATGAGATCATTGAAAAGTGGGGACTCGTCATCGGTACCGAAAAGGCATTGGAGAATCACTTCTCTTTCGTGAATAAAAGCATGGACGCGAAGAGGCAGGGTGATTCCTACTGCTACTGGACCTGCGGGAACCTCTCCGACCACCTCAATAATGTCGTCGACAAGGACAGGTTGCCTGTCATTCCCGTATCCTACATGAAGAGAGGAAAGAAGATGACCCTGGCAGTCCGCTGTGACGTGGTCGTCGTCCCTCCAATATCTAATAAGGCATTCGGCATAGACACCTCGAACGCCATGGTTAGAATGGTCGTCGAGAACTGCGACGAGGAAACGGGCGCCGAAGGAAACAAGTTCTGCGGCAAGTGCGGCGGAGATTACGAAGAATGAAAGAAAAACTGTCATTTAAGGAACGGCTCCTTGCCGTGAACGATATAAAGGATACCACGCCGCACTATCTCCACGCCCTTTCTCCCGTCATGGACGACTTCGTGGAGGTGCTACAGGAAAGGGTACACGGGAAGTATACGATAGCATGGTCGGGAGGGATTCACGGCACCGTCGAAGTCAATGTCGGACAACACGGGGTATTTAAGTCTTCAATCTGCAGGATCCCCCTGTCGGACGACGCCATGGACAATTTCAAGAGGGAGGACTTCGAGAAGCTGATCCTCGACTTCTACAAAGAGAATGATGGACTGTTCAGAGAGCTCACTCTATATACCTGCTACAGGAAAGGGTAAAAGATAAGGGAGGAAACGATGGAACCGATTGAATTCAAGGGACAAACCGATGTGTACGCCAAGGATCAGCCAGAATACCGTTCCTTGCCAGTGCACAGAACGGCAGACGGTACGGTAACTTCGTGCTGGAAAATGACCTGGAAGGAACGTTTCAAGATCTTCCTTACGGGGAAGATATGGTGGAGCACCATGACCTTCAACAAGCCGCTGCAGCCGCAGCTCCCAAGTGTGGACAGTCCTGTCGAATGAAGACACGACGTCAAGTGCCTCATGACACCCTGCAATATTTGCACAGCAACACCATGCACCCTGCAATATCTGCACACCGAGATCGGCCGCCAGGCAATAAAATGCACTATGGCCCGTTATATGCTATATCGTAAAGCTCAAACCACATAACATAGGAGTGGAAACATGAAGTTACTTATCGCCGCACTGGCTATCGCGCTGACGACAACGGCATTCGCCGAAGAAAAGAAGCAAGAGAAGAAGCAGGAACAGAAGCAGGAAAGGAAAAGGGCAGGAATGGGACGTCGTTGCCCTAAGGAAATATTCGCCAAGCTCGATACGGACAAGGACGGGAAACTCTCCCAGAAAGAGTTCGAAGCAAACATGAAGGCAAGGATGGAGAAGATGAAGGAAAGGCACGGAAAAGACCTGCGTGGCAAGGGACCGCACGGAAAGGGTAAAGGCAAGGGAAGGGACGCGAAATAGGGCCTAAGGGGGGTTCGCTCCCGAAAATGGCCATTTAGGCAATGAAATGAGACGGATTTATATACGAATCCGTCTCATTGACTGGAAAGAGACATAGTCAAAATACAGGGCATTATGCTGACGCCAGCAATATGGACACAGACGAGCGAGGTAAATAACCTTTCCGTCTAGTAGTAGTTAGTATGAAAATATACAGAATAGCATCATATCGTGAAAAAAATTCAGTGGGCAATCCGATCTCCGGAACACAATTAGGACTGCAGGATTTCCGTATCTGGTTCGGAGACAGCAAGGTGGTAGACCATAAAGGGCGCCCCATGGTCATGTATCATGGTACAGACGCTGCATTTGGCGAGTTCGTTCCGTCAAAATCAGGAGAGTTCGGGCCCGGGATATACTTCGCACCACGACCTGGATACGCACAGGCATTCGGAGATGACATCAAAGAAGTCTACCTAAAAATGGTAAACCCGGCAGTCATCACGAAAGACCAGTTCTTCGAGATGACCATGGAACAGTATTATGACGAGGAAACGGAAGACATGGAAGGCATAGGGCCAAGAGAAGCGGTCAGACGTCTCCGTGAGAAAGGACATGACGGAATCATAGGCACCGGAATCGTCCCAACGGACATGCAGTATGTCGTCTTCGACCCGTCACAAGTAAGGAGCTTAACACAATGAGAATATACAGGATAGCGGCAGTCGAGCAACCAGGAAATAAAATGACCGAGTCAGAAGTCGCCGTCATGAAAGAGAAGGCATCTCAATTCACTACACCTGAAGAGTTCATCGGAGAGGTCATGCCGGAATACATGAAGTACGATAGTGAAGAAGATTTCATAAAATATCACTATACAGGAAGCATAGGTGAAGACTCCTATAGTGACTACGAGAAAACTGGCGGACTGTCATGGCTGGGGGAAACGTCGGGATACCCTGAACTTATCGGGACTATAAATACGGACAGGGGGATGATAGAGGTTAGGAAAAAAGGCGTAAGGAACAAGTATGTCAAGACTGACGATAGCGGTGACATTGTCAGGGGCGATGACGGATTGGCAATAATGATGTCTGATGACGAGATCAGTGAACGGGGATTAATGGAGTACGAGTCGCAGCTGGTGGCATTCAACAGCGAAGGACGGCCCGTAGCGCTCGTCTCGGATGAGTGGGGATCGGATGGCGTATGGGTAGAGGGAGAGTACCAGGGGCTCGGTCTAGGAACGGCCATGCTTCATGAATTCAGGAAACAGTTCAAGCCCGACAGGAAGATCGGTCAGATGACCAATGCTGGATACAACATGGCAAGAAGCCTGTACAGGAGGATGGAACAGAGGGCACAGCAGTTGAGGTCAATATGGCAGTCGGAAAAAGAAAATCAAGAAAGTTTGCCAAAGCCGCTTGACAAACCCCTAACCGTGTAGTATATTGGTTAGCATGCAGAGAGCGGATGCCTGATTGCTACCGTGCTTTCAAGTTTCCCTCTCAGCATCTTTTTAAGAAAATTTGAGAAACGCACTTGAAAATAGAGGAATCTGTGAGTATAGTGTAGTAACATGAAAGACAAGCCGCAATGACGCGGCAACATAAATTAAGGTATTATCGCAAATGACATTACTGGCACAACTTACGTTTACAGCTACCCCAGCAACAGCCCCTTTGGGCTATGCGGGACAGCTCTATCTACCTGAACAAGGTACGACGGGTCCGGAGTTTCTGCCGGAGGTTATCAATTAGATAGCACCAAAAGAAACATAAGCTTTTCATAAAGCCCGGACCCACAATGTTCCGGGCTTTTTTTATTGGCTTTTCCATGAGCCGGCATCTTCCCCAAGAAGGAAGGCACATATGCGAATCATGCGAGTGATCTTTGACAATCTGATTTTTCTATTCTGAACAAGGCACCGATGGGCGGTGTGTCACAACACCGCCCGTCTTTTTTACTGGCTGTATAGACGGTTATGGAGGCCGCTCTGGTTGTAACCCAGATCCTTATAGGCAAGAAAGTTCGATTCTTTCTACAGCCACCAGAATGGTAGGGCTGAGCACTGGAGAGCTCAAGTGACTGTAAATCACCCGCATTCAAATAAGTCTGTGGCGGTTCAAATCCGTCCCTTACCACCATATAGATAGACTATTAGTGTAATCGGCAACACGCGGCGCTCTGGACGCCGAGTTTGGGGTTCAAGTCCCTGATGGTCTACCAAAACTGTTACAGAATGACAGTTTCTCGTAAAACGTTTACGACTGCAGAAAAACAGTTACTTTTCGGCACTTCTGCGGAAAAACGCTTACGACTGCAGAAAAACACTTACTTTCCGCCCGCCTTGCGGAAAAACACTTACTATCGGCGATTGGAGTAGTCTGGCTATCTCATCTCGTTTGGGGCGAGAGGACCGCAGGTTCGAATCCTGCATCGCCGACCAAAATTCAGAATCGAAGTGTAGCCAAAAATACATAGGCAGCGTCCGTGAGGGGCGTGTGCGGAAACGAAGACAGTTGAGTCCCGTGTGGCGTGGCCACAAAGCATGGGAGTATACATTGAAAGCGGAATACGCAGTGTGGGTGCAAACCCCACCACTTCGTCCAACTTCAGGCAAGCCATAAAATGAACGAGCTCCGTTCGTATGGTAGCGAAAGAGACGTCTAGGTCTCCTTGCCGATTTTTACATGCGGATGTGCTGGAACTTGGAGAGACAGGTCGCGTTGAGGGCGCGATGCCCGTAAGGGCGTGGAGGTTCGAATCCTCTCATCCG
>Ga0114918_10003788_pt1 | contig 13231 bp, 10 predicted proteins | sample LantaG_FD_87015 | JGI IMG/M metagenome (GOLD analysis project Ga0114918, IMG submission 87015) | Deep subsurface microbial communities from Baltic Sea to uncover new lineages of life (NeLLi) - Landsort_02402 metaG | ecosystem: Environmental > Aquatic > Marine > Oceanic > Sediment | place...
AACGGGCGGTCTTTCTTCTTATTATTCCTCTTTTCGACAAAGAGGAGGAAGCTACCTGCGTGGAAGAAAGTACCTGTCTGCTCTCTTTTTTCGAATTCCCTTTCGTCGCCTGTTGCCTCTTTTATTGAACTCGCGCTTCGTTCTCCTTCCCGTGCGAAAATGCTCGCAGCGATTGTCGACCAGCTCTGGCTGATCTCTGTCAAGGTCAGCATTTGCGATCCGAAACGGAGTCGTACTTGATTTGGCGTGCCGTATAGACGAGCCTGAGGAGGACGACGATGATGCCGTTGCTCACTGGGATCCATAATATTGAGAGATCGACGTTCTTACAGGAAGCTCTGTTCCACTCTCTTTTTTCCAAGTCTCCACCTCTATTTCGAACTACTTTGGAATCGCGTTCTGCGCAAACTGCACAAAGTTGTAAAACCCCGTCTTTGTTCCGGGAGGAAACTGCCTTCCAAGGTGTGTATACTTGCTCGAAGAGAGATGCACCCGAGCCCGGCCTGTCGCGCCCAAGAGCAAGAATCCGAACATCAGTGTCGGCACTGCGAACGACGAGAGAGGGCGCATCATGGCCGCCCCGAGGATTATCGTCGGAGCGACGGCCACTCGGAACCCCAGCTCGTCCTCCTCGTCGCGGCGGTGCACGTCTCCAGGGCCTCGGCCAGCGCCGCGACGAGGCTCGTCGACGCCGTCAAGCCCTGACCCTAAACAAACCTAATCCTTCCTCTCCTTCTTAAAAAAAAGGGGGGAAAAAGGTGCGTCTTTTGTTCGTTTTTACACCCCAGGCCTGCGAGAGAAAAAAAGAGGAAAATCAAAATTGCGTCCAAGACCCGCGAGACGTTTCGCGCAGCTGCGAAAGTTTTGATGGTAGCGCGCTCGCCGGCTGCTGGCTGCGCGCTGTCGGCTGCTTGGGCGGGGACATCGTGGTACTCTCCCTCTCCCGCTCTCCCCCCCCACCTCTCTCTCTCCCCTCAGCTCCTCAGACCACGACCGCCGCTTCCGCGGCGACTTCTCTGCCGGTCTCTCCTCCTCCATTTTCGTGCTTCCTCTTCGTCAGCCTGAGCATCAACCCGCCGCTCGTGTGGATCGTCGCCCCCGTCGTCATCCCCACGGGGGGAGCCCCCTCGGCGAGCGCAAAGTCAAACTGATGTGTGCGTGTGGGTGTTTTTTCATGCAAAAAGTGGTGAGTTTTTTCTTTTTATGCCCTTTCCAAATCGCCTTTGGTGCTCAAAAAGCCTCCAAAAACAAAACTTCATAAACTTACCCTCCGCGCAAAGATCGCCAGAGCCGTCACGCTCTCGAAAAGCGCAAACTGGTCCCCGATGCACTTGCGCTTGCCCCCTCCGAAAGGCAGGTACGAAAAAGACTCTGTGATCTCGTTCGGGACGACGTACGAAGAAGAAGAGGGAGACGAAGCGGAAGCGGAGGCGGCAGAAGGCGACGGGGGGCTGCCGCTCTGAGGGCATCCCGCCCCCGCCCTCACAGCAACGACGTCGTCGACGGGGCCAAACCGCTCCGGGATGAATTCGTCGGCGTCCTTCCACCTTGCCGGGTCGCGGTGGAGATTCCAGACGCTCAGGAAGAGGTCGGAGCCGGCAGGGATGGCGAAGCCCCCCTGTTTTGGAAGGTTTAGGTTTTTTTTCTCCCGGGAAGAGGAGCAAATCGAGAGTGAGTTTTTCCAGTCTCCTCCTTCTGCTGTCGTTTGTTCCGTTCCCTGAGGAGGAAAAAGAAAAAGAGGAGGAAAAAGAAAAGGTGCAAGAAATCCCATACGATGCGGGGAAGAAGAGCTGGGAGGGTGTCTTTGAAAACAACGCCTTCCCCGAGCATTTTTTGAAAGAAAAAAAGAGGAAAACTCACCAGCTTCGTGTCGACGGCTGCCCGCCGGATCAGCACGGGAGGCTGCGGGTAGAGCCGCATCGACTCGTTAATCACCCGCGTGGTCCACCGCAGCTTTGGCATGTCGTCGAGCGTCGGGGCGCGGTCCTGGTTGCGGTGGTAGTGAGAGGAGGTTTTTTTTTCGGAGAAAAGGAGAAGAGAGTGAGTTTTTTTTCTTCCTCGGTCGTCGAGCCTCTCGTTCGCTTCGCTTGCTCTCGCCTCTCCCTCCTCAAAACAAAACAACCATCAACTCACCCCGAGCACCTCGTCCACCTCCCGTGCCACCTTCTCGGCGTACTCCGGCCTCGAGATCAGGCAGTAGACTGTCCACGTCAGCACCGCGGCGGTGGTCTCGTGGCCGGCGATCAGCAGCGTCATCAGGTCGTCGCGGAACTGCTTCGAGTCGAGCGTGTCTCCCGCGGCGAGCAAAAAGTGCAGGATCGATGGGTCCCTGTCGGAGAGGAACTCGTCGACGAACTCTTCTTCCCCGGAGTCGACGAGGCGCTGGCACTCGGCAATGAGGCCGTCGAGGGTCGAGTTGATGACGGCGAGGGCCTCCTGGCAGCGGCGCTGCCTCGGGACCTGCGTTTTTTTTTTTTTTGACAAACAATTTCGGAAGAAACGTTTTGGAAGGTCGAGAGAGATTATGAGTTTTCGTTTCGCTGGTTCTCACTTTGCACCCCCCCGGAGGCCAGCCAAAGCGCGCGCGCCGCTCGGTGTCCACTCTCCGTCTCTGTCTCCCATCAGGAGGAAGCGACAGCGTGGAGAGAGAAAAAGGGCCCGAGCCTCTTCGTTCCTCGCTTTCTCTCCCCTCACAAAAAAAACAAAACAAAACACAATACTCCTCACCAGCCAGCGCAGCGGCGCAAAGTTCCAGTACGGCACAAACGCCGTGCTCCTGTACTCCGCCTCCCGCAGCGCCGTGTAGACCGCCTGGATGAACGGGTCGTCGTTCTTGAGCGAGTCGAAGTCGTAGTTGAAGACGGCCTTGCCGATGATGTCGAGCGTCAGCCTCGAGAAGAAGTTTTCGATCTCGACGACGACCGACGACTCTGAGGAGGTCGAAGACGACGACGATGACGACGGAGGAGCAGCGTCTGAGCCGCGGTGCTGCGAGGAGGAAGAAGCGGCCGCTCCTTCTCGGCCAATCTGCCTCTCGAGCACCGCGACGCCGTGCAGCGCGCTGGCCCCGAACATGCCAAGCATCGACTCGATGTACCGCCGGTGCAGCGCCGGCACGACCGCGCGCCGGCGCTCGCGCCAGACCTCGCCGTCGGCCGGGATGAGGCCCTGGCCCATCACGAAGTCGAGGATCTCCGAGAGGAGGCCCTTGGAGTAGTTGGCCGCGTCTGTGACGAGGATCTGCTTGGTCAGCTCCGGGTCGGACACGACGATGAAGACCTTGGGCCCGAAGGCGAGGCGGAAGATCTTGGTTGGTGGTGAGGCGAGTTTTTTTTTTTTTTGGAAGAGGTGGTGAGAAGAGGTTGAGTGGAGAAAAAAGAAAGTGGGCTTTTTTTCACTTCTTTCGCACTTCTTTCGCACTCTCTCGCACACTCTCTCTTCTCGTATTCCGCCCCCTTTTTTTCTCACGCCCCGCGCGCGCACGAGATCGCAGCGCCAGAATCGGGAGCAACAAGACGGAAAACAACAACAACAACAAAACTCTCTTCTCCTCACCTTTCCGTAGGTCAGAAACAGCCTGTACAGCGGCACGAACACGGGCTGCCCGACGATCTCACGAATGTCCCCCGTGGCCGTGGGCATGCGCGAGGCCGCGGCGGAGCGCCACTGGATCCCAAGCTGGGCAAGCCAGAGGGCGACGGCGCGGCCTGAGGTTGGAAGGTTTTTTGTGGGGAGAGAGAGACAGAGAGAGAGAGAGAGGGGGGGGGATGAGTTTTTTTGTCTTTCGTCAGAGAGGGACGGAGGGGGGTGGTGTTGGTTGCTCGTGCCTCTCCGCCGAAGACTTTCTCTCCGAAGCAGAGCGCTCTCTCTGTTTCGCAATGATGTTCGCGCGAGACTAGAAAGAAGGCAGAGAAAGAAGCGCGAGAGAAGGGAAAGAAGAGCAAGGAGCGAAAGAGTCTCGAATGTCCAAGACTTGTCAACCTCCACCGCAACCTCCACCTCAACCTCCGCCTCCTCCGCTGCCTCAATGCTTTTCCTCTCCCCGTTGGTCGCCAGCGTTCCAAAATCTGTCGCCCTTCCTCGCCAGCATCTCCCTCGCGACGATCAGAAAAGCGGAGCGTGACCGAGGCATGCTCCTCCTCTTCCCCTCCCCCAACCCTTATCTTCTTTCTTGCCAAACGAATAAAAAAAACTAGTCGCCTCTTCGAAAAAAACCAAACTCGTCAATTCCTTCTCTCTCGCGCCCTCTCCAACCCCAAAAGCTCCCTTCTCCTGATTCTCTCACCTGGTCCGACAGGATCCTTGGCCAAGAACTTGCGCACTGGTCGCGAAGCCCGTTCTTTCGTCGACCCAGCATCGGTAAACTCGCCGCTGCTGATGCGCTCGTCGAGCGACGCGTCTGCCGGCAGGGCGCCGACGAGCTCGAGCCGCCGCGAGGGCGCAGACGGCTCCGTTTCGGGAGCGGCTGCTGCTCTTATTTCGCGGCGCGTGGCCCCTTTGGCTGACGGTGAAGATATCGACAGGGTAACGACGTTCGAGACGAAGGGAGCGCGATGAGAAGCAGCGCGGCGGCTCCAAGGGATTGAAGAGCACCAGGGACGGCAACGAACATTGCTGGGCTGCGGCGGCGACGGCGATGGTGCGAAACATGCTGCCGCCCTTTGGGGCCGCGCATTGGTAGCGCTCAGTCGCATTTTTTATTCGACGTGAGAATAAACGCGCTCTAGAAGGAAGAGGGGCCCTAAAAGCACTCTGTATTGTCCCCCAAAAGCGCCGCGAAAAGGCAAGCGAGCGGAAAAGGCCGAAAAATGAAGACGGCAAAGAAACGGCGACGACGACGACGTCGCTCGAGGTTTTTTTTCCCTTCAGGACTCGACTCTCTGGTTTCTTCTTCAACCCGTTTCTTCAACTCACTCTCTGGTTTCTTCTTCAACCCGTTTCTTCAACTCACTCTCTGGTTTCTTCTTCAACTCACTCTCTGGTTTCTTCAACTCTCTACCTGGTTTCTATCACTCACTCTGGTTTCTTCTTCAACTCTCTCCCTGGTTTCTTCAACTCTAGTGATTTTCTTCACCTCCGTTTTTTGCCTTTTTCTTCATCTCCGTTTTTTGCCTTTTTCTTCACCTCCGTTTTTTGCCTTTTTCTTCACCTCCGTTTTTGCTCTTTGTCCTCGAAACAGAAAATTACACGCGTTTCGCTCGGGTGCTACAAAGCAGCGAACGAGACGAAATTAACCGCGACCGCGCTTGCTGCCTCCCCCCTTTTCGGCCGCGGCAGCGAGCGTCCTCTTTGTCGCCGTTGTCGGCATCTTTTTCGTTGACTTTTTCTTCTTCTCCTTTCCGCCCTTTCTGCCTCCTGCTGCCCCTTCCTGCTGCACGCTCGCGAGCACGGCCTCCCACGACAGGCCCTCATCGCCGTAGCCGTCGCTCTCGTCGCCGTCGCTGCTGCTGCTCGCCGCCCTTTCTTCGTCGTCGTCGTCATCGCCGTCGTCGTCATCATCATCACTTTCCTCCTCCTCGCTTCCCTCGTCCTCGTCGTCAAACAGCCCGGCCGCCAGAGGCATCTTCTCCGACGCCTGCCTCCCGGCGGCCGCGGCGACGGTCTCGACGACAGCGGTGGCAGCGGCAGCGGCAGCCTCGGCGCTCGCCCCGGCCTCTCCAGCGGCGTCCTCGGCGCTGACGGCGTTGAGCGGAAGAGGAAGAGAAGAAGAAGAAGGCGAGAGCTTTTGCTTCTTTTTGCTCTTTCTTTCGTCGCCGGCCGCTCCTCTTCGACCTCCCTCGTCTTCCTCCCCCGCCGCCGCGGCCGCCGCCGCCGCCGCCTCGCCACCGCTCTCCCCTCCGCCCTTCGGCGGCTCCGCGTAAAATGGAATCTTGCCTCGCTGCCAGTCGTACAGGACCATCTTGGCCGCGGTGTTGGCGTCGGCCTCTCCCCCGCGCCCGAGCTTGCCGCACCGGCGCGCCAGCGCGTCGAGGAAGCGCTCGGCCATCGCCGCCGACGCCGGGCGCGAGTCTCCCGCGTCTTCCTTCGCCGCTCTCGCCGCTCCCGCCCCCTCCACTCCCTCCCCCTCCTCCTCCGGCGCCTTCATCCACGACGACGCAGGAAGGCGGTACGCCCTCGCCAGCGCAGCCGGGCTCACCCGCTCCAGGACCGCGCCGACGTGCTCCGTCGCGTCGTCGAGGTTCTCGACGCGGACGACACCCTTGAGCACCGCGTCGGTCGCGGTGTCCTGCGTGCGGTTGTAGACGACCCCGGGGCAGTCAATCAGGAACACGCGCTTGGTCAGCGTGATGTACTGCCAGACCTTGGTCTCCCCTGGGACGGGCCCGACGTTGCAGACCTTTTTGGTGCGCAGCGTGTTGATCACGGAAGACTTGCCGACGTTTGGGTAGCCGACAAAGCCGACCGAGATGTACTTCTTGTCCGAGCGCAGGCGGGCGAGCTGCCGGAGCAGGCCCAGGAGCGAGCCCTTCCCGAAAGGGTTGGTGATCGAGGCGTGGAAGGCCAGCGTCGGGTAGTCCTTGGAGAGCACGGCGAGCCACTTGCGGGTGACCCAGGCGGGGACCTGAGGGGAAAAAAAAATTTTGAAGAGAGGTGAGTTGGGGCTAGGGTTGGCAACAAAGTTGGCGACTTCAAGCTCAAGAAGAATTCAAAAAAACCCTCGAGCGAGAATTTTCATTCCTCCCTCTTCCCTCTCCTCTCTCTCGCCTTCTCTTCTGTCCATGGCTCGAGCTCTTGCTGAGTGAGAGAGAAGAAGATGGAGGAGAGAGGGGAGGAGGAAGACGGCGGCGAAAGAGTTTCGAGACAACGCTTTCGCGTTCCTTCGAAAAACAAAAACAAGCTCGAGGCCTCGGTCTAACGAGATTCACTGAGAATATATCCCCACAAAGGAGGGGAAAGGATCACTCCCCCCCCTCCCAGAATCGGATGGTACGGACAAATTGTTGATCGTCACCGGCCTCGAGATTGATTTTTTCGAACGAGAAGAAGAAGCAAAAAAAAGCAAAAAAAAGTTTCCCCTCCTGTGTTTTCCCGTTTTTTCCGCTGGCAAGCAAGCGAGCCCGCCGCCGCCCCCCACACACAAAAAAAAAAAACTCGACACCCAAACCAACAGAAGAAACTCTCTCTCTCCCCCCACACGACGTACCAGATCGCACTTGTTCAGCAGTAAGAGCAGGTGCTAGTGCCTTGCGTTCCGCCGCAGGTGCTGCTCCAGGAACGCGCACCTCGTGCCCTGCGGGTCCCGCGCGTCGAGGACCTGCACGACGACGTCGCTCGAGTCGAGGACCTTGTAGAGCTCGCCCCAGATGCGCTTCGACTGGCCCTTGTCGAAGAGCGCGTCCTTGAGGAGTTTAGGACCGGCGGCGGTCGAGGAGGGGTAGCGAAGCTGCTTCTGCTGCTGCTGCCGGTCGTTGTCGTCGTCGCCAAAGAGGGCGGCAGCAGCGGTCGAAGAAGAAGGGAGAGTAGCAGCAAGCTCGTCACCGCCGCCGTCATCGCCATCACCTCCGGGCGTCGCCGGAGCAGCAGCGTCGCCGACCGTCGTCGCGGCGGCCCTCCCCGCCGCGGCGGACTTGGCCATGTCCCCGTACGTCTCCGCGGCCAGCTTGGGCCTCTTGCGCGTCGCCTTCGACCCGAACGTCGCGGCGAACGGCGCCGCGGTCAGCAGGCCCGTCCTCGCGCCGTCGAATGTTTTCTTCTGGCTCTTGCTGCTTCCTCCTTCGCCGCCCTCTCCTCCGTCCTCCTGCAGCAGGCTCAGCGGCAGCTTCTTCTGCCGCAGCAGCACCGTGTACGCGTCGTCGACCTTGCTGGCCATCTCGTCGCGGAACTGCTCGAGCTGCCGCTGGCCGACGACGCGCGTGTTGCCGAACCAGCGGCGGTCGGGCTGGATGCGCGTCGAGGGGAGGTCTTTCGACTGGAAGTCCTCGTGGACGACCTGGCCCTTGGAGTTGCGCTTGGCCCTCTTGGAGTACATCTTGAGGCGCCGGACCTGTTTTTTTAATTTATTTGTTTTTTTGGAGGGGGGAGGGGAGGGGGGGGTTGTTGTTTTGGAGGGAGGGGTGAGGTCGAAGAAAGAGAGAAAGAAGAGAAGAAAGGAAAAGAAAGAAAGAAGCCCGAGCCGCCGCGGCAGCAGGCGGCGCTGCCTCTTCTAGCCGCCGATGTTTTTTTGTTTTCAATGCCTTTCTTTTTCAATCGGAGGCCGTCGCCTCCTTTCTTTCTCTTTCTGCCTGTCCCGATGAGCGATTGTCACATTCTGCGACAGATCTCGTCGCCCGGCTCTTCCATGAAGCCGGCCCCAGAGGCTTCAAGAAGAGGCTTCGGACGAGAGAAACACAACTCCAAAACTAAAATCTTACCGTCGCCGCATCTCGCCCTCCCTTGGCCCCCTTGCTCGGCCTGGCGGCATCAAGCGAGTGCGTCGGCTTCCGCGTGTCGACGAGCTTGGTGCGCTTCTTGGCGACCATGGCGAAACGGTTTTATTCTGAAACAAAGAGTGTCTCTCGCTCTGGTCTCTCTCAGCCTGAGACGTTCGAAGAGAGGAGGGAAGCAAGAGGAAAAATGAGAGTTTCGAAAGGGAAAGGAAAAAAAAAAAAGGAAAGAAAAAAAACTTTCTTGCCCACTATCGACGGCCCCTTTTTTTGGATTGCCTCTCTCGGCTCTCCGTACTCTTTGTTTCCTTTTCTTTTCTTTTCCGCGCATTCAAACCAAGCAAAGATGGAGACGCTGGCTCGCCTGACGGGATTCGGTGAGGAGATGAAGGAGGGGCGAAAGCGACGGAAAAAGAGAGAGAAAGCACTGAACAACAGCCGCCGACGGGACGATTCGCTGGCCAAAGAACTCTAAAAACCAACGACACCTCACGCCCTCCATCTCTCTCTCCCTCTCTTCCACTTACAAAACAAATAAACAGGTGCCTCCGCCCCGGCGCCTGCTCCCGAGAGGGTGATTTACGACGACAGGTTCGTATTCTTTTGGAAGAAAGCGAGCAGAGGGCGCACGAATCGGCGAAATGCGTTGCCCAAAAAACGGGACGACAACAAGGACCTGCGTCGGCGATGGCGACGGCTTCATCATCGACTCTCTCTCTCTCTTTCTCATCCCTCGCGCCCGTTATACAAACCCAACAATCCCCTTTCTTACACGCAGCGACGACGCCGACATGTCGGAAGGGTCTGACAACGAAGGCGAGGTAAGAGAGAGAGCGCATCAGCTGGAGATTCGGGACTCTCTCTTTCGCTTCTTCTCTTTTCTTATCCAACGACGACGGCAAGGAAAGGACAGGATTAAAGAAAAACTCACCTTCTTTCCTCTCTCCCAAAACGCCTCGCGCAACGCTTACTCCAACGAAAAAACAACAACCCTATCAGGACGTCGTCCAGCTCGTCGATGACGCTGCGGCAGAGGCCGGCTTTGCCCGCGTCTCTGACGACGAGGACGACGAAGACGACGAAGACGACGAGGACTCTTTCAACGACGCCAACGAGGGAGGGAGCAACGCGTCTCCCTCCTCCGCCTCCGCCGCTCTCGACGCCGCCGTCCAGGAGAGGCAGGCCGAGATGGAGAGGTCCGCCGCTGCCGCCGCCTCCGGAGCGCTCGAGGCCTCCAGGGAGGCCGCCGCCGCGGCGCGCGCCGAGGTCGAGAGGGGCGCGGCCGAGATTGCCGCCGCCGCCGCGGCTGTCGCGTCGGCGCCGCCACCGCTGCCACCGCCCCTGCCTCCGGCGGCGGCGACGGTGGCTCAGTCTTCTCCCGACCGCGCCGACGCTGCCTTCGAGCGCGCGCGCGCGACGCTGGGTTCTGGCGTCGAGCTGCCTCCGAGGGGCGGAGGTGGAAGCGCGAACGCCTCGGATGCTGAGAGAGCTCCCGCCGCCGCTCCCGCTGCTGCTTCCTCTGCTTCGGCGGCGTCGTCGCTCGTCGCGTCGCTGATGCGCCGCGTGACCGGCGCTGAGAGCGCCGCCGCCCCCGACGCCGCCGCCGCCGGTGCTGCTGCTGCTGCTGCTGCCCCTGCCGCCGCCCCTTCATCCTCCTCCTCCGGCGCCGCTCCTGCTGCGGACGCTGCCGAGGCCGCTGCCGCGGCGGCGCCGGCGACGTCTGCCTGGGCCAGCGGCTCCCTGCCCTGGCTGCCGCGCAGGGCTGCTCCCGCTCCTGCTGCTCCCGCAGGAGAGGAGGCTTCCGCTACTGTTGATGCTGTTACCGCTGCCGCTGCCGCTGCCGCTGCCCCTGCCGCTGCCCCTGCGGCCGCGGCTGCTCCTGCTGGCGGGCTCACGGGCCTCCCCCCGCGCCCCGCTGCTCCGGCTCCGGCTCCGGCTTCTTCCGCCTCTGCTGCTCCTTCCTCTTCCGAGCAAGCTCCTCCGCGTCCCGCCGGGGGCCTGGGCTCGCTGCCTCCTCGCCCCGCGGGCGGGCTCGGCGCGCTGCCCCCGCGCGGAGGTGGCGGAGGCGGTGGAAGCGGAGGCGCTCCTTCGGCCGGCGCTGGCGCTTCGACCCCCGCGGCAAGCGGCGGCGGCAGCGGCGCAGGAGCTTCTTCTGCGTCGCAGTCCGCGGTGGCGGCCCCTGCCTCTGGAGCCTCCGCCCTTGCTGCCAACGGGACTGCTGCTGCTGCTGGAGGCGCAGGAGGCGGCGCAGGGGGCGGCACAGGAGGCGGCGCAGGAGGCGGCGCAGGAGGCGGCGGCGATCCTGCCGCTGCCGCGGCCTCCTCCCTTGAAGCCACCGACGAGCCGGCCGACGCCGCGGCGCTCAGAGCCCGCATCCGCGCGATGGTCGTGCTGCTCTTCCGCCTCTGCCTGCGCCTGAGGCAGCCTCCCGCAGCCCCGATTGCGCGCAACACGCTCTCCAAGCTGGCCATGGCCGAGAGGATCAGACTGGGCAACGCGCCGGCCGGGAGAGGGCTCGACCCGCAGGCCGCCGCCGTCGAGGCCGAGCAGCTCGAGGCGCGCGGCGGCGGCGCCGGCGCGGGCGAGGACCTGCCGCTCAACTGCACGGTGCTGGTGCTGGGCCCCGCCGGGGCGGGCAAGACGTCGATGATCAGGGGCCTGCTGAGGGAGCCGGGCGCCGTTGCCGAGGGAGGGGAGGGGGGAGGAGCTGCTGGGGTCGCCTCCCCCGCCTCGGCTCCGACCAAGTCGGTCTCCATCACCTCGGGGAAAGTCGCCGGCTGCACCCTCAACTTCATCGACACCCCCGGCCTGCTCCGTGGCCCCGACGGCATCCGCCACAACCTCAGGGTGCTCAAGGGCGTCCGCGCGGCGCAGGCCAAGCACCGCCCGACCATGGTCCTCTACGTCGACCGCATGGACACGCCGCCGCGGGGGGGCGGAGCCGCCGACGCCGCGATGCTCAAGGCCGTCTCCGACGCGCTGGGCCGCGCGGTCTGGTTCAACACCATCCTGGTGCTGACGCACGCGGCCTCCGCCCCGCCCGACGGGGCCTCGGGCGCCCCCTTGCCGCACGAGGCGTTCTCCCAGAACCGGATGCACCTGCTGCAGCAGGGCGTGCGAGCCGCGGCCGGGGACGGGAGGCTCTTCAACCCGGCCGCGCTCGTCGACTGCCACCCCCGCTGCCGCGTCGACCCGGAGACCGGGGACGCGCTCCTCCCCTCGGGCGCGGCCTGGAGGCCCTCGCTGGTGATGTGGTGCCTGGCCTCGAAGCTCCTGGCCGACGCCGAGGACGTGCTGCACGTCGCCGAGGACAAGAAGAAGCGGGGTGGGGCCGCCGCCGCCGGGGGCGCCGCGGGGGAGTCGATGCAGGAGCGGATCGCGGCGATGATGCGCGGCGCGCGCCTGCCCCCGATCCCGCACCTGCTCTCCAAGCTCAACAAGGGCAAGAGCCCCGTGGCGAAGCCGGACGAGGACGCCGACGTGCTGCCCCTGCGCGACATCAGGAAGCTGCGCAGCTCCGAGCAGCGCTCCGAGGAGCTGCGCAGGCGCAAGGAGCTGGTCAACAAGCGGCGCGAGGAGCTCGGCCGCGAGGGCGCCGGCGGCGCGTGCCCGCTCTACTCGCCCGAGCCGCCGCTGGCCGCGTCGTTCGACGAGGTGCCGGAACACGCGTACAGGTACCGCGACACCGACGACTCGGGATCCTGGATCACGAGGCCGTTCATCGAGCCGACGCCGCTCGACCACGACGACGGCATCGACGGCGTGCAGGCCGAGCGCACGTCGATGCTCCGGCGCCGCAGCGCGCTGATCGACGGCGTGCCCTGCCGCGTCTTTGGGCAGTTCCAAAAGGACAAGGAGAAGACGACCGTCCACGCCGAGGTCGAGGCGACGCTGACGCACAGGCTCGCCGAGGGAATCCTGCTCGAAGAGGCCGTGGCCGCCGCCGCGAGGGAGAAGAAGCGGCAGAAAAAGCTCAGGAGGACCAAGGAGGCGAGGAGGAAGAAGGGCGGCGCTGCCGTCGTCGACGACGACGACGACGTTGCTGCCGCCTCTTCCTCCCCCTCCGGTCCCGGCGGCGCTCCCGCCCCCCCCCGCGCCCCCCTCCTGGGCACGGTCACCACCACCGTCGGCTTCGAGGGGATGACCTTCCAGCGGGACATGCTCTACACCGCGAGGGCCGAGACCAAGACCAACGTCCCGGGCGTGCCCTCGGCCCGGGCCGCCATCGGCGTGAGCGCCTCGAGGCTCGTCGAGGGCGGCGGCGCCCCCACGGGCCAGGGCCCCATCGCCTACGGCGCGAAAGTGGACACCAGGATGGCGGTCCTGCAGGGCGCCGTCGACGCCGGGATGACGCTGGGAGCGATGACGACGGCGACGGCGAGGGGCGGGCGCGAGACGGCGACGGCGGGCTCGACCGAGCTGACCTTCGCGTCCAACTCTGGCGGGCAGTACACGGTCGGGGGCTCGTTCATGAACTTCCGCAAGGACCTGGGGCTGCAGGGAAACCTGGGAACGCAGTGGGAGCCGACCATGCGCACCGTCGTGGCCGCCAACGCGACGCTCAACAACAAGGGCGCGGGAGGGCTGACGCTGCGCGTGACGAGCAACGACAGGCCCCAGCTCGGGCTGGTGTTTCTGGCCCCCGTCCTGGGCACGCTGTGGAACGCGGTGCTGAGCAGGAGGGGAGGAGGGGCTGGAGGAGAGGAGGAGGGGTACGGGGGAGAGGAGGAGGGCTACTGAGCTGGTGTTGTTTTGGGTGTGGGGCGCGTGGGGGGGGGGGGGGGGGGGGCAGGACGGAAAAAAGAGGGGGAAAAGAGGGAAACTTTTTAAAAAACACAAAAAAAAAAAAAAAGGGGGGGGGGGGAGGG
>Ga0114918_10003789_pt1 | contig 13230 bp, 21 predicted proteins | sample LantaG_FD_87015 | JGI IMG/M metagenome (GOLD analysis project Ga0114918, IMG submission 87015) | Deep subsurface microbial communities from Baltic Sea to uncover new lineages of life (NeLLi) - Landsort_02402 metaG | ecosystem: Environmental > Aquatic > Marine > Oceanic > Sediment | place...
TATAAACCAACAGAATATATTTCTGAAAAACAATATAAACCAAGTTCATATTTACCTAAATATAAATCATCTTATAAACCAACAAAATATCCTCCACAAATTATGATTACTCCTGTTCCTTTTGGTGGAGAACCTCCAACACAAACTCCTTCAAAGAAAAAAACATTCTTCTTTGGAGATGTTCAAGGAGCACCATTAAAAAAATATCAAATAAGAATAGAAAGAAAATTTATGAGAGTTCCATCTTGGGGAGCAGTTACTAAAGCAGAATTTGGATTAAAACAAACTCAGGTTTCACTAGCATTGGAAAAGACAGGATTGGCTGAAAGATATTATGAAAAACCAATGCTTATTAAACCATTAGGACCTCTTAAAATATAATGGATAAAGAAATGTATGAACAGTATCAGGCACAAGAAGCTTTACAGCAAGGACAAATAGATTCACAGAGTATGGCTTATGCCCCACAACTTCAAGAACAAATGCAACAAGTACAAGCAGTATTAGTTGAACAAACTAATCCAAAAAGAATAGTAAAAGAAATTATGTTAAGACTGCAAGGATTAAAAGAAAATAGAGATGGAACAGTGGTTATAGTTGCAAAACCTAAAATGAATAAAGATGGCATTGATAATGTTTGGTTTATTCTTGATTCACATATTAACCAAAATGTAATCCTTTCTCATTTGGATATAAAAGAAATACAACAGATTATGGAATCATTATCAGAAGATATTGTAGATGACTTATCACTCAACTGGAAAAGGTATGGTATTACAAAGAAAACAGATTTAGATACAATTAACAATTCTATTTTAATGAATATTTATATGGCCTTAAAAAGAGCAGAAGGACAGAATGAAAAAAATTGGTTAGGAAAAATATCTGTAGAAAATATTTCAGGAGGTTCAAGACTTACTCCACCAAAAAAAGAGAGTTTTTGGAGTAAATTTAAAGTCTAATTAAGGTATAATGGGGAAGAGAGGTGATATTTTTTTATTTATAATCATAGCTTTAGCAATTGCTCCAACACTTTCAGCAGCAACTTCATTTTATGTTCCTAAAGGAGAAAACTATTCTATAAGTTTTAATTGTAAGATTGATGGTGCAATTTGTACTGGAAGTTCTTTGTGTAATATTTCTATAAATTATCCTAATTCCTCTTCCCTTATAGAAAACCAACCAGCAAATAATACTGGTAATGCAATTTATCAATTTAATTTAACAGGAAATCAAACAGGAACTGTTGGAGAACATAAAATGAATTTAGTTTGTTTTGATGGAAGTGTTAATGGTTCTCAAAGTGTTATCTATGAAGTTAATCCTTCTGGAATAAGAAACACACAACAAAGAACAGATACAATTACTCGTTCAATTTATTTTATGTTTGGTATTGGAATATTATTATTTATTGCTTTTTTGTTTACAACACAATCCATTCCTACAAAGTGGACTTTCTTTGGGGTTAGTATTATGTTTTTTTTAATTGCAATAAATCTTTTATTTACAAGTATGCAAGATGAGATTGTTAATTCAAGATTAGAAACATTCTTTTCTTCGTTTACAGTAATCTCTTGGTTTTTCTTTTGGTTTGTTGCAGGATTATTAATTATAATGTGGGCTTTAACATTTATTCAAACTTATATCTTCAAAAAGAATATGGATAATGCAAGGAGGTATGGATTAGCATAAAATGGGAATAAGTGGAGAAGTTATGAGAATTGATAAGGAACTTGCAGATTTAATTAGAAGAATGGAAACACAGAATGAAATGAATCAAAGACAGGCAAGTAAAGAAATTGCAAAAATTGCTAAAAGAAATTCCAATGAAACTAAAGTTACAAGGGAGATAAAATTTTAATGAGAAATATATTAATTAAAAAAAAATATGGAAAGAAAGCACAATTTGAAAGCATACTCTTAGCTGTAATTACAATATTCATAATAGCAGTTATACTTTTCTTTTTTAATCACATGAGTGTTAAAATTTATGATAGTTTTGATTCATTTCTTAATACCTCAGAATATAATGATACCCCAGCCCATGATGCTTTGCATACAATTCAAAATGTTGAGAAAACAAATATATGGGATTGGGCATTCTTAGCAATATTTGTAGGAATTATAATCCAAATTGTAATGTTTTCATTTGCAACAAGAATTAATATTGCATTTTATTGGCTGATGGTTTTAATTGACTTGCCAATCTTAATTGTTGGAGTTGTTTTAAGTAATATTTGGCAGAACCTTGCAGCTAATTCAGAATTTGCAGTTACCATTGCAAGATTTCCAATTACAAATTTATTATTAGGAACTTATTTTCCAATTGCAATTGTAATTTTAATTACTATCGCATCAGTAATATTGTTTGGAAAGACGCCTGGAGAATAAAAATGGAAAAAATAGCTAAAAAACAGGGAAAATCTACACATAAAACTTATTTAGAAAGCCATACAGCGAAGATAATTATGTCTTGTATGGTTTTATTCACGATTCTTTTATGTATAAATTTAATTTCTGCTTTTGACTGGGATCCTTGGAGATATTATAATTTTAATGAAGGTTCTGGAACAGTTGCTGATGATTCTACTGGAACTTGGAGCTTAACTGTTACAGGAACTAATTGGTATGCTGGTGGAAAAATTGGAGGAAGTTATCAACCAACAGCAGATAAAAATAATACTAATTTTCCATTTGATACAACATCAGATAAAACAATTAATGTTTGGGTTAATAGGACTGGAGCAATTGATGTTGGTTTTTTATGGGTTAATGGAAATGGTGCTGAAGCAGGAGAATGTTTTTTAGGTTATCATAGTGGAGTATATGGAAATGGATGGCTTACTTATTGTAGTGCTGCATCAGTATCTCAGCAAATAGAAACTCCAGTAGATGGTTCCGAATGGATTATGATAACTGTTGTTACAAATTCTAGCCATGTTATGACTTATAAAAATGGGGTATTAAATAAATCAACTGCACAATCTTTTGTATGGAATGATGAACATGAACCAATATTTTTTAATAGTGCTGGTGGTTCAAATCCATTAACAAACACTGTAGTTGATGAATTAAGTATTTTCAATAGAAGTTTAAGTGGTGAAGAAATATTAGAATTATATAATAGTGGATCAGGATTACCTTATGCAGGTGAAGAAAATAATATAACAGTAACTCTTTCTTCACCAGTAGATTCTTATTCTTCAGGTTTAAAGACATTTAATTTTACTGCAATAGCAAATGCAACAAATTATAATTTAAAAAATGCTACATTTTATGTTTGGAATAATAATCATACCTTATTTAATCAAACTTATGTTAATATTACTGGGGGAGGTTCTGTTACTTCAAATATTACAGTACAAACAATAAATAATTTTGTGATAGGAAATTATGTTTGGAATACTTTATTCTGTGGAGATAATGTAACAGGAAATACTCTTTGTGTTTGGGCACCAGCTAATTTTACATTACAAATTGGAGCTGATATACTTTCCCAATCATTTGATAATTCAACTTATGAAACACAAGGTTCAACATTTTATACAAATATATCTCTTATAGCTGGAGCAAATTTATTTGCAGCAAGATTAGTTTATAATGGTACTTCATATCTAGGAACTAAAACAGCAATCAACAGTACAAGCTATGCAATATCTAGAACCATTGATATTCCATTATTAAAAATTGAAACCTTACAAAATCTTTCTTTCTATTGGGAGTTTGAATATAGAAATGGATTTGTAGGTAGTCAGAATAGTACAATATTTTCCCATTATGTTAATCCATTAATATTCACAGTTTGTAATGCAACATACCCAACAGTATTTTGGAATTTTACAACTTATAATGAATCTAATAGAGAAATAATTAACAATACTTTTGATGCAACATTTGATTATTGGTTAGGTGCTGGAACAGTAACTAAGAATTATTCTTTAGATAGTTCTATATCACCAACAACCAGAAATTTTTGTGGTAATGCAAATAATACAGTTCATAATGTTAGTGCAATAATAAATATAAAATCTCCAAGCTTTTATGAAAGAACATTTTATTTTAATAAAGAAAAAATAAATAATACCCAAACAAATACTGATTTATATCTTCAAGATGCTGGAACAGCAGTAATAGTTGAAGTAACAAATCCAGGACTAGTTGCAATGTCAGGATATTTTGTTAAAGTTTATAGATTTTATCCTGATATTAACCAATATAAAATAATAGAAAGAGCAAAGACAGATGAATTTGGACAATTTGTTGCAAGAGTTATTGAACCTAATACAATTAAATACCAATTTGAATTTTTAAATTCAAATAATAAAATATTAAAAAGAACTGCTGATATAACTATTGCATGTAGGTCTGCATATTGTACTATTCCTTTTGTAATTGAAGATGTAACTGATGATTTTGCTAGATTTACAAATCTAACTGATTTTGAATATACTTTAAGTTTTACAAATTCAACAAAAACATTTACATATACTTGGAATGATATTACAGGAGATTCTGCAACCTATAGAATGCTTGTTCAAAGATTAGAATTTAATGGAACTTCAATCCCTAGTTGTGGAAATCAAACTTCAACAAGTTCTTCAAGTAGTTTAATCTGTAATGTTGGAAGTGATAATCACCAATATAGAGTTCAAGCATTTAGAATGGTTAGTGGTGAAGATGAAGTAAGAATAGCAATAATTAATGTTGAAGTTAACGATACTGCTGGAATATTTGGTATAGAAGGATTATTCTGGGCATTTATATTATTATTTACATTAATTGCAGTTGGTTCTTTTAATCCCTCATTAGGAGTAATATTATATACTGTTGGATTTATTGCATTAGGAGTTTTAGGAATAATCTCTGCACCCATTCCAGTTTACTTTGCAACCTTAACATTAGGAATAGTCTTCCTATGGGCAATTAGAAGTTAAAATGAAAAACATAATAAAAATTAAAAATAAGAAAGCATTAATATTTAGAAATGCTTTTTTTGCAATAATAGCAGTAAGTTTAGTTATTACTGCTGTTGGAGTAATAATTAGTAGTTGGAATACAACTTATAGCTCTGGATTGCTTTATGATTTAGATGAATATAATAGAATGGAAGATATTAGTGCTGAAGCAGGACAACAACAATCAGATATTAATGTAAAATCAACAAATACTGGAGAAAGTTTTGAAGGCACAAGTATTAGAGGAGTGTTTGGAATCTTAAATAATATTTATGCACCATTTAGAATTGTATTCGGTGATAATGGAATGTTAGATTCAATTACAGAAAGATTTGGAATGCCAGATTATATCAGACAGGCATTAGTTACATTCATGATTATGGGAATAACATTTGCACTTGTTGCAGTATTATTTAGATTGTCTAGGGTGGCTGCATAATGGTACATATATTACCTAGCAATTTATTATCAACTTGCACAGATGGAACTTTAAGTTGTATTGCTCAATGGGCTTTTGATGTAACCAAAGGTACATTCTGGGTATTTATGCTATTAGGATTTTGTGTTGCACTTTATATGGCTACTGCAAGATTAGGAAATGTAAGAGCATTTGGATTTTCAAGTTTTACTGGAATGATTGGTGCTATGTGGTTTGCTGTAATGGGATTAATGTCTTGGTGGTTGGCATCAATGTTTATAATTGTTGGAGTCGTAGGAATTGCTGTGATGGTATTGAGTGAGAAATAAATTTTAAATTCTGTTACAAAAAGTTACAACCATTTTTAAACAAACCTTACTTATAATTTTAATCTTTTTAATATTATTATAAGGAGGTTTAAAAAAGATGAGAAAACTTATGAGTAAGAAAGGTCAGGTTCAAACACTTGCACCTGCTATCTTATCTCTTGTTTTTGCTGCTATAGTATTAGTTTTTGGTTTAGTTATTTCACAATCTTTGAGAGATACACAAACTGCTGCAACTGATGCTTACATTGCTGCTAACAAAACCATTTACGGTTTAGGTACTTTCGCTAACTTCTGGGAAATAATTGTATTAGCAATAGTTATTACTGTAGTTATTGGATTACTATTAGTGGTATTCGGTGGAACTGGTAGGAGATAGTTTCCCATTTTTCGTTAGGAAAATGAGAACTATTTCATTATACCAAAAGAAAGGACAAACAGTAAATAGTATGGGTCCAATTATGTTGACTCTAGTATTTGCTGCTATTGTTCTAGTTTTTGGTATAATCATTTCACAAAGCTTAAGAGATATAGATACTATTAAGAGTTCAGAATCTGCTAGTGTTAGTAATGAAACATTGACAACAGTTTCAAATGTTACTGCTGAAAATGTTGCAACTTATGCCACACCAGGATTTGGAGGCTTAACTGTTTCACTTATGTATAATTCAACAGATGCAATATTGATTGATTCTGGAAATTATACAGTATATAGTAATGGTTCAATCGTTGCAACAGCGTTAGGAGCTCAATCAAGCTTCAACAATACTAACTGGCTAGTTACTTATTCCTATACTTATGGTGGGGGAGCATATTTAGCTGCTAATGAAACTATAGTTGGATTAGGTACTTTCGCTAACTTCTGGGAGATAATCGTATTAGCAATTGTAATTACAATTGTTCTTGGATTATTGATTGTGGTATTCGGAAGGCAAGGAAGAAGGTAAATTAATTTTAATTAATCCTCGCTTTATTTTTTTAGAGGATTCATAGTTAATCTAATGACTATAAGGAGGAGAAACCTAATGAATAAAACACCAAAAGAAATAAAACTTCAAGGAGATATTAAACTAAAAGAACTTGAAGCTAAATTAAGATTACTAAGAAAGAAAGGTTTAAAACCTTTTATTAAAGGTAAAGGTAGTGGTAAAATCAAGTTGGGTTTTGAATAATGATATGAAGAAGGCTCAATTGAATAATCTTGGATTTACTATTATTACATTAATTGCTATTGGATTTCTTTTAATTGCAGGAATTATTATGGTTGAAAAAACTAATGATACAATAGCTTATAATTCTGCTTCTGCTTCTCAATCTATCTCAGCAGATAATAATTCTGCACAAACTTTATCTCCTGTTGGAACTGGAATAACTTCTTTTACCTCAGCAACTCGTGTAAACAATTCATGGCTTTCTTTTGATGGTACAAATGACGTTGTTGAAATTGATAATATAGATGGTTATTCTAATACTAAAAATTATACTGTTTCTTTATGGTTATATGTTGATACGTCAGATACAACACAAAGGCAAGGTGTTTTTGGTCATATGCAAGCTAATGGAGGGGGGTTGCATTATTATTATGAAACAGGGACATTGCAATATAATTGTGATGATACTATTTACACAGGATATGTTCAAGGAACTATTAATATTTCGGATAATAATTGGCATCATATTGTTGTTGTTGTTGACCAGAACACAGAAAATCAGACAATATATATTGATAATATATTTGATAATTCAAGTATATCTGATCATAGTCCTGTTTCTGCAAATGATGTATACATAGGCAGGACTCCAACCCCAGCTTCTATAAATGGATTTATAGATGAAGTTAGATTATACAATAGGACATTGTCTTTAATTGAAATTCAGGAAATTTATAATTCAGGTAGAGTAGCAAATTCCTCATTAAATTCAACTGGTTTAGTATTATGGCTTCCTTTAAATGAAAATACAGGAACAGATGTTCATTCCTTTAATCAATTAGATTTCACATGAAAAAACAAATATATTTTTTGATGATAGTATTGTTATTAGTTATGCCTATGATGATGGCAAATAGTTTAGGAAGTGTAGAATCAATAGATTGGAAAACAGATAAGTTATTGGTTACAGATGTAGGAGTTTATGATGGAAAGGTTTTAGTTAAAGAAATAGATAAATCAGAAATATGGATTGATAAAAAGATAGGAAATGTTTATCATGTTGATAGTTTAGTAAATGATGTTTTAATTGATATAAAATTGTTTTATGATATTCAACCAGACACAATAGATTATAGAAGTCATAATGGTGCTTACCAAAATTTATATACATATAATGATTGGACTTGGGAAGATAAAACAGATTGCAAAGAAGAAGAATATTGTGGTGGATATGTTATATTAGAAGTTACTTTAGAACAAGGACAAGGAAGTAATACTTTTGCAAGTGCAATTAGCGGAGCAACTTGGATGGATGATGGAGTAACAATTACTTTAGTAGAAGATACAGATTATACTTTAAGTGGTTCAACATTTACAATTATAGATATAGAAGAAGCTTGGAGAAATATAACTGCGAGTTGGACTTATCAAACTGAAGGAGATGTTAAACAAATAATAAATAAAACAGCAAAAGGATTAGTTAGTTTTACAGACTTTTGGGAAATCATAGTATTAGCAATAATAATAACAATTGTTATGAGTTTAATAGTAATGGCTTTTGGAAGGGAAGGAAGAAGATGATAAATAAGCAAATGAAAGGAGGGAGAAAATGAAAATGAAAAAATATTATAGAAAGAAAGGTTATCTAATGAAAGTTAAAGGAAAAAGAAAACAAGTTAGAGTTAAACCTCAATTAGTAAAGATGCCTAAAAAATAAGATGGGATTTTATGGATTAGGAGATGCATTTAAAAAGAAAAGTAAGAAAGCTTTTAGTCTTACTCCCCAAGAAAGAAAAAATATTTCTAAAAAATATTCTGCATTTAAAACAAAGGCACCAAAAGTATTTGCAAAGAAAGGTTCTCAAATTGATATGGGCAGATTATTAGGAACAACAACAAGCAGATTACCTTTTGCAAAAGCAAGATATAAGCCTATTAAAATCAAGAGAAGAAAGAAAAAGAAAGCTAAATACCAAACAGTAAGGATAAAGGTGGGTTAAAATGCAACCTTTATTTAAAGTAATTAGAGTTCATGCAACAGAAGAAGATAGAAGAAAAGCAATTTTAGAAAGAACTAGAAAGAAAAAAGACATAATATTTGGTGCTCAATCAATTAAAGCACAAACAGGCATGTTCTCAAGGCCCACACAAGATTTTGATATATTTACAACAAATCCTAAGAAATCTGCTCAAGAAATTGAAAAGAAACTAGATAGACAAGTAGGATTTAATTATTTCTATAATAAACCTGCTTTGCATCCTGGAACTTGGAAAGTTAAAGGAATTGGGATGGATATGAAAAAAGGAACCGATGATGATTTAGAAATTATTGATTATTCCAAACATCCTAAACCAAAACCAAAAATTAAAAAAATTAATGGTGTTAGATACAGAACATTAAGAGAAGAAGCATTAGCTAAATTAAAAGCATTAAGAGATCCTGAATATAAATTTAGGCATGAAAAAGATGCTGAAGATTTAAGAAGGATTAGGAACTTTCAAGGATTCAACAAACCAATTAAATTAAACTATAGGAAAATGAAGTTTAAGTTTCCTAAGATTAAATTTTAATCACATAGTTCCAAAAGCATTTTCCATTCTCTTATTATATTCATCTGCATTAGGTAATCCTGTATCTCCTAAAGCACCCATAAGACCTCCATCAGACTCTTTAGGGCCTTCCTTAGCATCTTTTTCTTCTTCTTTTGGCTTTTCCTTTGGTTTTTCTTTTAGCCTTTTTAATTCTTCTTTTGGCTTTTCCTTTGGTTTTTCTTTTAGCCTTTTTAATTCTTCTTCAAGTTTTTTGATTTTTAGCCTTTTTAATTCTTCTTCAAGTTTTTTGATTTCTTCTTCTCTATCCATTTTTTAACCTCCTTTTAATTGCTTTAATCTATTTTCAATCTCTTCAACTCTATCTTGCTTTTTATAATATTCAATATCTCTTAATCTTTTTTCTAAGAACATTATTATTGTTAAAAATATTATTGTAACAACCATTAATCCCATTGCTAATGTTTTCCAACCCATCCACCAATAAAATAAAAATAAATCTATAACAATAAAAAATAATAATGTATATCTTAATGCTTCAAGAGTTCCTTCATCCATTCCCTTAAAAGTTGCAATCACATTTTTTATTCTTTCTAACATTGAATGTCACCTATGTATTTATAGTATGAATAGGTATTTAAATAGTTTGTGGTTTATGTTTAGTGTTTGCATAATTTGTTTCTTTTATGCTAAACTTAATTATTCTCCTTAGTTATGTCTTTCTAAATATTGCATAATACATGGATTTCAACAGTAAGACCCTTTATATTCAGGACTTACTTTTTTAAAATAATAATATTTGTAGTAAATTTCATAGAAATATCTTTTAAATTTTTCCTTTAATTCTAAAAAATAAATAAATCTAATCTCTGGATTTCTAATTATAAATTTATGGGTTGCAAATCTTTTAGATACATCTTCTGTTGCACCCACATATCCTACTTTATTATTTTTTAGTATTATATAAACTCCCATTCTTCCTTCATGTTCTTTTAATTCTGGAGGTCTGAAAGAAACATTATTAGGATTACTTTTTCTTCCGTCTTTATATTCTATAACTTTTGGAGTATCTAATTTTATTCTTATCTTTTCAAAGTCTTCATATCCTGGTAATTCTATCTTTATCATTTATTTCCACCAACCATTGCATTCCAAGAAGTATTAATTGCTTGTTCAGGATTAGCACGAGTATAAATTCCAGTAGTATCTAATCTTGAATGGCCCATCATCTGTTGAACTATTGGTAATGGAACTTTCAAAACATTGGTTTGATAATTTCCAAAACCATGCCTTAAAGTATGGAAGGACATTTTTTTATTTAAAACCTTTTGACTCAATCTTTCAAACCAATATTGTAATGTTCTTCTAGGAATTTTAATTGGTAATAGATTAATCATGTTCTCAGTTAATAATGGTGCAGTAACTGTTGTTCTCCATTTACTATTCTTTCCATCAACTAATCTTATCTGGTGTTCTTTCAAGAAAACCATATCTTTAGTTAATAAAGGAATTTCAGAATTGTCCTCGATAAAATTAATTTCTTTGGTTTCTTTATCCATCTTTCTTTTAAATTTTCTTTTATATCCAATGATCTCACTTATCCTTAGCCCAGAACCAAATCCTAAAAGCAAACATAATTTATATCTCCTATCTTTTTCAGTGGAATATAATTTTTTAAATTCTTCAAATGAAATAAAATCAATTCTTTTTTGAGCCATGTTTAATGCAACCTATCATATATTATGCAATAGTAATTATTTAAATCTTTGCATTATATAATTCTTTTGTGCTTCATATTATATAACAATACGATCCTTATTCCAATCATATCTCTCCACAAGCCCTGCAATCTAACAGCCGGAACTTCTAATCCTTATCATTAACTATTTTGTTTATAACAAATAAACTATTCTTTTATAATAGATAAACCATTTAGTTTATTTTTTTTCAATCATACAAGCACCTAATTGTATTAAATTGGAGCTCATATGGGCTTTGGACTGTCATTTTGGCGTTTTTCTTAGGCATTTTCCTTAAATTTCAAGTCATATCCCCTTTTTTTCATACTTTTAATAATCCTTTGGATAGTTCTTACTGTCCTTCCTCTATCTTCTGCTACTTTATTGATATCTCCCTTATATTTCACTAATAACTCGTATGTTTCCATTTGTATATTAGTCAATGAAGGCCTCATAAGCTTCCTAAGCTTGTCACGTTCTATTATGTCCAATTCCTTTACGAAATCAGTATTCATATCTGTTATAAACTTTAATTTTTTCTTTTCATAAACTTTTCTTAACTCTTCCGACGGTAAATGGTAATTAAACTTCTTTATCACTTGGATTCTTCCATTGTGTCTTATTCGCAAGAACTTTTCATAAACTTTTCCAGAAGATTGATTAACTTGTCTAAACCAAGCTTTTGATTTAGCAATTTTCTTTTCAAAATCAATCCCACAAGTTTCAAACCTAACATGAATCAATAGCCTCGCTGATTTGTTTAACATAGATAAGTATGGAAGGTTAAAGAAGATAGCTACATTCAAAGTTCTAAAGGTTTGAAGAACATAAGTAAATAATTTAGATACTTTATTCTGAAAATCCAAGCTGCCGAGATTTGTACCAGCTTCTTCAAAGATTATTATCTCCCCTTTCTTAGGTTTAGGTGTAGATAATCTTCTCATGACTTCTGCAACAGAAAAACAAATATTCTCTGATGGAAACTCTTTATTAAAATAAAGTTTATACCAAAGTTCTGCTCTTCTTAAATCTTGATAAGATTTACTCGAGCCTGTTGATCCTGTGGTTGCAGTTAAAACATTTTTATTGTTTTTTATTAATCTGCTTCTTAACCATTTATTAAAAACCTCTCCTTCTTTTAATGGTTGGTTAGATCTTATTAATGGCATTATGCTTCAAAGTCGGCTATCTGATAAAAGTCTAACCTCTTTGTTAAATCATTTAATTCAGTTGCAATTGCTCTATAACATTCAATTAATAATTCCATATATTTGGTATACCAACCAAAGTCTTTATTAAAAACTCCTTTAACAATTTGCCCACTTAGTTCTTGTTTTGGTCTAGGTGGAAGAGATTGATACCATTTCCATTGTGATTCTAATAATTTATTTTTCTCTTCTTCTAATTCATCCAAACATTGTTTAACAAAATCTTCTGCCTCTTTATCATAATCACATTGCATAACCATCATTGCAGTTTTAATACATTCTATAAATTTTAATCTTGTATCTTCGACATAAGTTCTAATTATATTTCCTTCTCTATCCATTTTTTCATTAAACCAACCAGGTCTTAGTTCATGTCCACCAGCTTCATTAAGTCTTCTTAAAACTTCCATAACTAATATTTGGTGATTAAAAACTAATAATTTATCTCCACGATAATTTTCTACATCAGCTACTTCAAAATCACCATCACCAGTATTTGTATCTTTAGAATCCTGTTTCACCATCTTACATATTTAATATATGAATACGTATTTAAATAACTTTCTATTTCAAATATATATTTTTAATTAACAAACCTTATAAACAAAAATATGTTTTGGTTAGTGTGCTTTCGCCAAGCTCAATCACGCTTGGTCTAAAGTAAAGCACACTCATAGTCATAATAATTTCACCCCAAAAACCCTGCAAGGAGTAAAGGTAAGACTTGTTTATTTCTTATATGAATTTTGGTTCATGTGTTTTTGAATAGAAAAGTATTTAAAGAACACTCACTCACTATTTATATGAAAGCAATATATGAAAAATTCACAGATGAAGAAATAAAAATAATAACTAAAGAAAAAAATGGACTTAGTTGGCATGA
>Ga0114918_10003790_pt1 | contig 13230 bp, 9 predicted proteins | sample LantaG_FD_87015 | JGI IMG/M metagenome (GOLD analysis project Ga0114918, IMG submission 87015) | Deep subsurface microbial communities from Baltic Sea to uncover new lineages of life (NeLLi) - Landsort_02402 metaG | ecosystem: Environmental > Aquatic > Marine > Oceanic > Sediment | place: Baltic...
AGCAGCAGCAGCAGCAGCAGCAGCAGCAGCAGCAGCAGCAGCAGCAGCAGCAGCAGCAGCAGCAGCAGCAGCAGCCGGCGCCCGGTGGTGGCGCCTACGGCGGCGCCGTCGGCCGCCGCCCTTGGGACCCGGACCTGTACGCGCCCGAGCTGCTCTTCCGCCTGGGCTCCGTGCGCCGCCTGTACCCGGCCCTGGTGGGCGTCGAGGTGCTCGACTCCTGGGCGCGCGCGGTCCGGCGGGGCGAGCGGCCCTCCGCGGCCTGGGCGGACGAGGCCCGCGACTTCGCCCTGCACGACGGCCCGACGGCCCGGCGCCAGGCCCGGGAGGGCGGGGCCTGGGGCGCCAGCGGCGGGTTTGGCGGGGGCGGCAGCACGGGCGCTAGCGGGGCGGGCGGGACGTGGTGAGAGGGAGATGATAGGAGAATGTGGTGGAATGATGTGAGAGGTTGAGAAGAGAGCAGCAGTTTTTTTTTTTGTTGTTGCATTCTACTAACTTTCAAGGCGCGCCCTGACCCGCCCCGCCGCCTCCGCCTCGCCCAACGCACCCAGCGCGTCCGCCAGCAGCCCCCCCCCAAACCGCGCGCACGCCCTGTCGTCGGCACCAGAGCCGTCCCAGGCGGCGCAGAAGGCCGCCCCCACCTCGGCCAGCAGGGCGGCCAGCGGCTCCGCGCCCGGGTCGGCCAGCCAGCCCCGGGGCAGGGCGGCCGCGGCCCGCCCGGCCCGCTCCGCCGCGACCGCCGCCGCTGTCAGGGGGGGCAGCCTCCCCGCGTTCAGTAGGGCGGCCCGGGCGTACGGGACCAGCTGGCGGGCGGCGAGGCCCTCCAGGACGGCGGCCCTCACCCGCCAGGCGTCTGGTTCCGCCAGGGCCCCGCCCCACGAGGCCGCCGCGGCTGCCAGGCGGCACGCCCGCCCAAAGCGGGCCGCCAGCAGGGCGGCCGCCCCGGGGCAGGCCGCCACCGCCCGGGGCGGCCAGGGCGGCAGCAGGGCCGGCCCCGTCGCGGCCGCCACCATGCGGGCCGCCAGGGCGGAGAGCAAGGGGGTCAGCGGGCCGTCCCCTGTGTAGACCCGCAGGTCGCCGAGGAGGGCCGCGCCCTGGGCCGCAGACGCCACGGACGCCGGGTTGGGGCCCGGAGAAGAGGGAGGGGCGTCCTCGACGTCCTCGTCGCCATCGGCCGACAGCGTCAAAGGCAGGCCCAGGGCGGAGGCGGCCAAGGGCAGCACCAGCGCCCGGACGAGGGTCGGGACCATGGCCTCATCCACGTCCTCGCCCTCCTGTCCTCCTCCTCCTCCTCCTCCTCCTCCGCCTCCGGCCCCCGCGGCCACCGTGCCGTACGTAAAGAGCGTGTCGTACCAGGGCAGGTCGTGGAAGCGGGGCGCGGCGCCGGGCGGGCGGGACCCGCGCCCCCCCGTGGGGAGGGGCTCCCAGGCCAGGAGGTCCGCCCGCACGAAGGGCGCAAAGAGGGCGGGGGCGGTCTCGCCCGCGTAGGACGCCGCGTACGCGGCCGGCTGGGCCGCCTTCCAGGCGCCCAGCCGGCCCGCCACGGCCGCTAGGGAACCGTACTCTGGGTCAGCGTCGGCGAAAGCGGCGGCCGCGGCGGCCAGGACGTCGGCCCGGGTGCGGAGGAAAGCCGAGGCAGCCGACCCGCCCTCGCCCTCGCCGTCGTCCTCATCCTCGGACGTCTCCGCGCCCGCCCAGGCTTCGGCCGCGCCGGGCGGGGTGGAGGTGGCGGCCGGTGGGCGAGGTGCGGGAGCATCAGCGGCCCCGCCCACGCCCGCCGCCGCGGCTTCCGCCGCGACCGCCGCGTCGCCGGCGGACCCGCCCCGGCCCATCACACCCAGCGCGGCCGCGACGCCCGCGGCTGCGGCCTCAAAGGACGCCGCCTCGGCCGCCTCCCGCGCCGCCGCCCGCCCCGCCGCCAGCCGGGCCCGCGCGGCGGTCAGCTGGTCCTCCAGCTCTTCCACCAAGGGCGACTTGAGGGCGAGCATGGCCGCGAAGTCGCCCACGAAGGCCCTCAACGACTGGAGCTCGCCCCACCGGGCGGTGGCCTCGGCCGCGGCGGCCGCGTGCGCCCCGACCTCCGCCGCCGCGGACGCCACGCCAGCCTCCGCCCGGGCCACGGCGGACGCCGCGTCGTCCCGGGCGGTCGCCGCCCGGGCCGCCGCGGCCGCCAGGGCCGCCCGGGCCGCGTCCGCGGCGTCGGCCAGTGCGGCCGCCTCCTCGGCCGGGCCGCCGGGCAGGGGGCCGCCGTCGCCCTCGACCCACGTCGGCAGGCGGCCAAAAGAGCGGCCGGTGGCGGAGGGCGGCGGCACCGCGCCGCCGGGGCCGGCCAGGCCCTTGGCAGCCTGGGCGGCCGCGAAGGCGTCGCCGGCGGCCTCATCGTCGTCGTCATCGTCTCCTTCGCCGTCGCCTGTTTGCCGCCGCCCGCGCCCTCTGCTGCTGCCGCCGCCGCCGACGCCCAGGGCCTGCGCCGGCCCGGCCCGCCCGGACCGGGCGGCTTCCCGCTTGGCCCGGGCGGCCGCGATGGTGGCGGCGTCCGGGATGGGCGGGGCGGGCGCGGCGGCGGTGCCGCCATCCTCCTCCTCATTCAACCTCCTGCCTTCAGCAGCAGCGGCAGCGCCCTTCTCGCCGACAGCGACCGCCGCCACGCCGGCCGCCAGGCTGGTCGCCGTGTCCGGCGCAGCAGCAGCGCCACCCCCACCGGGCCGCCGCATGGCCGCCGCGAAGGGATGGTGGCGTCCCAGCCCGGCGGGCGGCGGCGGGCCAGGCGGGCCGACCTCGGCCTCCTCCCCAGCCACGGCCGGCGCGTCCTCGCCGCCGCCCGCGGCCGGCACCACCGCCCGGCGCGTCCCCGCCGCCAGCTCCGCCAGACGGTCCGCCGTGTACTCGCCCGGCGCGGCGCCGCCGGCCCCCGCCGGCGCGGGCGCGTCCGCGGTGGCGGCTGCAACTGCGGCCAGGCCAGACCGGTCCACGCGCAGGCCGCCCCGGCGGGCGCCGCCCGGGCGGCGGCTGGAGGAGGCGGCGTGCGCGCCGGTGGGGCGGCGATGGAGCGGCGCCGGGCCGGCCCCACCGCCCTCATCCTCGCCAAAGCTGAGCAGGGACGTGGGCGGCGGGCGGGGCGGGGCGGGGGCGGCTGTTGTCGTCGACGGGCGTCCGGCCGCGGCGTCACCGCCGCCGCCGTCCCCTCCCTCCTCGTCCGAGGACGCCCCCGCTTTCTTGCGGAAGCGGCGGCCGGCTTTCATGACGGGTCTGCGTGCACGCGTGTGTGTGTGCGTGTACGCACGCGCAAGAAAGAGGGAGAGAGAGGAGGCCTCCCCTCTCTCTCTTGCGCTGCGAATTGCTCTAGTGTTTTTAGCGGCCGGTCACTGCTCACACACACTTTTGCTCGCACCACCCAACACCATGCCGCTCCTGGCCCGGCCCGGCCCGGTCGTGGCAGACCGGATGCCAGCCTCAGGCCGTGCGCCATCAGCTCGGCTGACGGCGTCATCGTCGCCGGCGCTGGCGTCGCCCCGTCCCAGACGCATGTCCCATCATTTCCGCTGCCGGCCCACCACCACCGCCCGCGCGGGGGCTGATCCCAATTCACCAGCCCCTGCCCCAGGAGGCAGCGGCGGGCCTGGAGATGAGTCCGGATGGGGTGGGGCTGGCGGTGGGAAGGGCGGCGGTGGTGACATTGGCGGCGGCGACGCCGAGGCCGACGACAGCCCGCCCCGCCCCGCTCCCCGCCGCCTCCTGCCCATCCTCGCCGCCCTGGCGGCGGGGACGGCCGGCGGGGCCGCGACCGTCGCCGCTCTGTCTTCGTCATCCACCCCCACCCGGGACCCGGCCACGGGCGGCGCCCTGCCCCACCCGCGGGACCTCCCTACCCGCGTGGCCGGGCTGAGCGGGGAGGTCAGCGCCCTGCGCCGCCTGATGGCGGATGCTTATGCCAGCCTCCACGCTCTGGACCAGCGCGTGGGCGGGCTGGAGCCGGAGGGGGCATCCTCGCCGTCATCGACGGGCGGCGCAAGGGGGAGTGGCGGCTTCCTGTCGCACCCGGCCGTCCGGGCGGGCACGCGCGCTGCGGCCGCGGCCGCGCGCTTTCCGGCCCTGGCAGACCTGCGCCGCTGGGCGGGCGGGGCGGGCCGGTCCCGGCTCAAGGGCGGCGGCGGCGCGTCCCTGCCGTCCGGGGTGGACGTGGAGGGCGAGGTTGGCTGTACGGCGGTCGTCATGAGCGAGGGCTGCGGCCGGCGGCGGCCCGGCGGCGGCGACGGCGGCGGCGGTGGCGGCGGCGGCGGCGCCCCCTCAACCTCAACCGCCACCGCCGCCCCGGCCGCGTCCGCCATCGCGTGCACGGCCCTGGTCGCGGCCCTCGACGCAGGCACGGCCGCGGGGCCCGGGCCGGCGGCCGGCGGGGTGCCGCTGCCCTCCGGCCCGGGCACGGCCACTCTGGCCCTGCACGGCCCCGCCCGGGGCGGCCGGGACGCGTGGCTGGCGCTGGTGGACGTGTCGGCGGCGTCTGGCGCCGGCGCGGGCGCGCTGCCCTGGTCCCCTCTCTCCCCGACCACCGGCGGCGGCGGCGGCGGCGCCCTGCTGACCAAGGCGTCCTACTCCTGGGGCCTGACCCGTCGCGGGCGGGTGACGCTGACCCCCGTGGGCGGGGCGGGCGCCGACGCGGCGCCCCCGCTGCACCCGCCCGCGGGGACCGGACTGACAGCGGCCGCCCGGCGTGGGTGTGCGGCGCACCGGCTGTGCTCGGCCGGCGGCGGCGGCGAGCCGGCCGCCCCCTCCATCTCCGCCCGGTACAGGTGGCGGGACGCGGGCCTGTCAGTCGGCCGCTTCGGCGGCGGCGCGGCCCTGGCCCAGGTGGACGGGACGCCCGCGGACGGGGTGTCGGTCGGGGTGGTGGCCGTGCAGACGGGCGGCGGTGTCCTGTTCCCGCGGCGGCGGCCTCCTCCTGCCGCCGCCACGCCCGCCACGCCGCCCGCCCCGGACCCCACCTCCTCCTCTGACTGGTCGGACGCCAGCTCGGCCGGCGACGGCGTCGGCGGCGGCTGGTGGGGCGGCGGTGGTGGGCGGGAGGGCGCTCCTCACCACCACCACCACCACCACGCCCACCCCCGCACCTGCCTCGCGGCGATGGGCGTGCTCGACCTCCCGCCCGGTGGCGGCGGCGGCGGGGTGGCCCTGCTGTCCGGCTGGGTGTCCGCGGAGCTGGCCTCAGAACCCGCTCCCTCCTCACTGTCGCCGCCGCACCCCGCGCCGTCCGCCCGGGCGTGGGGCGCGACCCTCGCCTCCCCGCCAGGCGGGCCGGGCGTGGGGTGGACCCTCACCCTGAGCGGCGGGTCGCGCCGGGCGGACCCGCTGGTAGGGGAGGCGGGCCTGACGGTGCCGCTGGGCGGGGATGGGGCGGGCACCCTGTTCCCCGGGGTCGTCCTGTGCCGGGCGGGGGGGCGAGTGGCGGGGATGGTCGGGTGCCGGAGCTCGTGGGGGTTCTAGGAATGGATGGAGAGAGCGGAGGGGGGCGAGGCTGAAAAGTACGCAGACGCACATTGGTTATCTCTTCGGCACGTCCTCCGCCCGCCCCTCCTCCTCCTTTGCCTTGGCCCGGTCTCTCGCCGAACGCCTCACACGTGCCCCGCCCCCCCTCATGTCCTCAGCCCGCGCCGCCGCGGCGGCCACCGCGTCGACGGCCCTGCCCGAGGCGAGCCGCATCCTGGTCTTTGACGAGGCGGGGACAGTCCTGTTCGCCTCCTTCGATGTGCGTTCTGTTTTGAGTGTTTGTTGGGCTGGGGAGGTTCCGACGGACTGTGCAGGACCCTGGGGGCTTGGCGGGAGCAGGCCTGGGAGGGCGTGAGGCCTCCGGCGTGGAAAGCGCCGAGCGCGCGCGTTGAATTGGCGGGCGACGCCGCGCCGATGCTGTTTGTCCTCTCCTCTCCTCGCGCCCGCTTGCGTCTGTCCTTCCGCTCCGCCACGCACCGCCTCAGGCCTCTATGTGTGCATGCACGCGACTGCCCGCTGTGCGTGGGAGGTGCGCTGAGCCCTCTCTCTCTCTCTCTCTCACACACACACACACACACACACACTCTTTCTCATCCCCATTCCAGGCCTCCACGACCGACCTGCCCGCCCTCACGGCCTCCCTGGCCGACCGGGAGGCCGCCGTCCGGGCCGGGCTTACCCTGGACGGCCGCCGCTTCGAGGTGCACCGCCACTACCCGCCCCTGGTGTACGGGCGGGCCATGGGCGCGTCCACGCCGCCGGAGGAGGCGGAGGGCGTAGCCCTGTGCGCCGCGGGCGGGGCGTGGGGCGAGGGTGGAAAGGGTGGAAGTGCCGTCTTCGGCGTCATCACCTACCCCCTGCCGCACGTGTCGGCCAAGATGGTGCCCAAGCTGCAAGAGTTCGTGGGCCGCCTCGCGCGGGCGTGAGAGCGAGAGACATGGGGAAGGAGAGAATAGGGAGAGATGCGGTGGGTTTGGGGATGTTGCATGGATGGGGGGGAAAGAGCAACCAACAAGGAAACAAACCACTCACTCTCTACCTCACGTCGCTCACGGCCGGGTAAAGCGCCCGCACCACGCCCTCCAGCACGTGCGGCGGCGCCCCGGCATACCAGGCCAGGGCGACGGCAAAGTGGATGGCGGTCGCCTTGAGCGGCGAGCCCCACCCCACAAAGCGGCGGGCGGAGGTGGTCGCGCAGGGCGGGCCCAACTGGCGGACGCGCCCCCGAAGCGGGCCAGCAACCCACAGCGCGCGCACGCCGTGGGCCGCGCCATCCGTCGGCCCCGCCACGTGCAGGTCAACGACCAGGGCCAGGTCCTCCATCAGGGGCAGGTCCGCCCGGTAGCCGCCCACCCGCCCGAAATCCGAGGCCCGCACGAAGATGGACTGATCCCCGAACAGCGCGCGCAGGCCGGCGGCCGCGGCCCAGGGGCGGGCCAGGAGGGGGGCGTAAAAGGTGGAGCCCCAGTTGTGGAGCGTCATGGACAGGCAGAGAGGGCCGGCGGGGGTGGCTGTGTCCTCCTCCTCCTCCTCCTGTCGTGGCGGCCTGCCGTCGTACCGGATGAGCGTCGTGAACCCGCCCGCCACCGTGCCCGGGTCCCGCAGCGCCCGCCTCAGCGCAGCCACCCCGCCCCGCGGCGGCCGGGAGTCGGCGTGCACAAACCAGAGCAGCGAGAAGGACGCGACGGCCGCGCCCGCGTTCATTTGAGCAGCCCGCCCGGCCGTGCCCGCCCGCACGACGCGCGCGCCCGCCCGCCGCGCGGCCGCCACCGTACCGTCCGTAGACCCGCCGTCCGACACGATCACCTCCGCGGGGGGCGGGGCCAGCGCCTTCAGGGCCCGCACCGTGGCCTCGATGCGGCGCCCCTCCTGGAGGGTGGGGATGATGACGGAGACGGCCTGGGACGCGGCGGCGGTGCGGGAGGGGTCGGGGTCGGTGTCGGCGGGGGACGGGGGCGGCAGGGTCCACGCGGCCCGTGCCAGGTCGGCCGCGCCCAGGGTGACCGCCGTCGCGGCGCCGGTGCGGAGCAGGCGGGCGACGGTCGGGCGCCATGGCCGGCGGGGACTAGGAATACCGCCGCCGCCCATGTGTGTGTGGGGGACGGCGCCCTTGTGCGTGTGGGACGGCGCCCCGGTGGCAAGAGGCGCGGGAGGGTCGGGAGTGGGTGGGATGGTAAGGCGGGTGGGAATGGAGAGAGCGAGTTTTTCTGCTTCGCGACTGCGGCGACCGGTTGAGCGGCTAGGGAGGCTACGACGTCAGGCTGGTGCTTGCAGTCGTCCTGGATGCTCTCGCACGTGAATTGCGGGAAATCAAGGTCTGTCCTTTGGTCGGGCGCTGCTTCGAAAAACGCCTTGCGAGTCGCAATGCGTTTTTTAAAAAGAGATTGCCGTGCCCGCTCGCCTTCCTGTCATTCTCCATACCCATCCACACGCGCCCTGTCTCTCTCTCATCACACACCATGGCCACCCCCACCCCGCCCCCACCCTCCACCGTCTCCGACCTGCTGGCGGGGCTGGCTTCCTACCCAGACATCAAGGGCGTGGTCGTGGCGACGGGGGACGGGCTGGTCGTGCGGTGAGGAGAGGACGATGAAGAGAGGAGAAAGAGAAGGGAGAAAAGAGAAGAGAGCGAAGAGAGCGGTTTTCCTTTCTCTCGTTTCTCAACTCCCGCCCTCCCCATCCATCCATCCCCGCTCTCCTCCTGCTCACGCTCTGACACCCCTCTTCCACAGCTCCACCCTGGCCGACCCGGTCCTCTCTCTAGCTTACGCCGCTACTGCCACCCGGCTGGCGGCCAAGGCCCGCCCCGCCCTGCGGTCGGTGGGGCGGGCGCCCGCGGTGGTGGCGGCCGCGGCGGTCGCCGCGGCGGTCGCCGAAAGCGAGGCGGCGGCGTCGGCGGGCGGTGCTGGTGGCGCACCTCAGCCGGCCTCCCAGGGCGGCGGCGCTACGGCCGCAGCTGCTCAGCCGACGGCCGGCGAGACCGCCCCCTCCTCCTCCTCCACCTCCGCCGCGCCCGCGCCCACCACCGACCCCCCGCCCCCGCTCCTACTGCAGCTGCGCACGCGGCGCGGGCGGGAGGCGACGGTCGCGCCCATGTGGGAGGGGGGTGGTGGAACGGGCGGCGCGCGGCTGGCACAGTGCCTGGTGGTGGTGGCGGGGGCGGGCGGGGAGGGGGTGGCGGTGGCGGCGGGCGGGGGGGAGGCGTGAAAGAGTGTGAAAGGAGACGACTGGGGAGAGAGGGGCGCTTCACTGGGGGGTTCGCCCGCCGCCGAATTCGGTGCGTCTCTATCATCTCTCCCTCACACACCCGGCAGGCCGCGCCACGCACACGCCTCGGCGTGTGCGGCTCGCTCTCCGCGAGACGGGGGACCTGCGCTCCATTTTCCATAGCCCGGTCCCCCCGGCGCGCCTGCCGGCACAGAAAAGAGAGGGAGAAAGAGGAGAATGTTCGTCGCTCCTTTTTCTCCTTCTTCAACCCCGCCCCCCCAACAGGTTTCCCGGTGGGCTGACGAGTCAGTCGCCTAGGCGGCCCCCCTTCAATCGGGGCGCCGTTTTCCCAAAGAACCAGTGGACCGGAAGGAGTTACGCTGGGGCGGACACTCATTTTTCTCAACCTTCATCATCCATAATCTCTCAACACAAAAACAGGACCGGCACAAGGGCATGTAAAGAAGAAACCAAAACCCCTCTCCTTCTCTTTCTCTCCCCTCATTTCGGCAGCACTAGGGGCCCCGCCACCTCCGCCGCCTTTTCCTCCCCGCACAGGGCGGCGACCAGCGCCAGCCCAAACTCGAAGGCCGTGCCCGGGCCGCGGGAGGTGATGAGCGTCCCGTCCACCACCACCCGCCCTTCCGAGGCTCTGGCGTTGCAGGCGGGCCCGCCGGGAGCGGCCGTCGCCAGCACCTCCATGAAGGCCGGGTGCGCGGTGGCGGCCCGGCCCGCCAGCCAGCCCCGGGGCGCCCAGGCGACGGCGGGGCTGGCGCAGATGGCCGCCCAGACCGCGCCCCGCCGCTGGGCGGACTCCACCGCGTCCGTCAGCGGCAGGCAGTCTCGCAGCCGCTCCGCGCCCGGCATGCCGCCCGGCAGGGCGACCGCGTCCCAGCTGTCCTGGGCGGCCTTGACGGCCGGGTCGTCGATGGAGGCGTCCGCCTCGATCTTGACGCCGCGCGAGCAGACGACCGTGTTGCGCCCCGGCTCCACGCTCGCGACCGTCACGGCCGCGCCCGCCCGGCGGAGCAGGTCAATGATGATGACGGCCTCCATCTCTTCTGAACCGTCCGCGATGGGGACCAGGACTTTGGGGGGCGTGGAAGATGGGCCGCCCGGCATGGCAGCCGCGGCGGAGCGAGGGCGGGAGGAGGACGCGCCGCCGCCAGGCATGGCGGCCGCGGGGAAGCGAGGGCGGGAGGCGGAGGAGGAGGTTGAGAGCAGCGGGCGAGCAAAAGCAGCGGGCTGAGCGTGGGGCGCCAGGCGCAGGCAGGAGGCGCGCAGCATGTGAGTCCAAGGGGAGGTGCAAGGTCTGTGTGCCGCTTCAGGGGGGTCTGTGTCGTGTATGGGGTGCGCGCGCGGCTCGGGGGCGTGCGTGAGAGGAGAGAGACAAGATATGATAGGAATGGGTTGCCCCCATTCGTTTTCTTTCGCCCACGCCGCTGCGCTCAATCGAGGCGCGATGGGAGGCGATACCGGCGCCGCCGTCCCACCCCGCCTGTTCGTCATCATCCCCACCCTGAATGAGGAGGCCAACGTCGGAGCCGCCGTGCGCAGGTGCGGTGGTTTGCCAGCACCAAAAGGCGCACGCCGGCCGCGTTGCTTTCTTTCTCTCTCAACCTGCGCCTCCCCCCTCATCTTTCTCTCTCTTTCCTTTCCAGCGCCCTCCACCATCCGGCAGCCTCGACCTCCACCTCCTACCCCACCCCCACCATCATCGTTGCGGACGGCGGGTCCACCGACGGCACGCGGTCCGCCGCGGCCCGCGCTGGCGCGACCACGATCCTGCGCTGCCCCACCCGCGGGCGGGGCGCCCAGCTGGCCGCGGGCCTGGCGGCGGCGGACGCGGACGGCGCGGGTCCTGGAGATGTCATCCTCTTCCTGCACGCGGACGCGGCCCTGCCGGATGGGTGAGTGGTGCCGATGCGTTTTGTGGAGGGAGCGTGTGAAAGGGCGGCGCACGCCTTCGTTGCCTCGCTCTCTCTCTCTCATGCCCCCACCCCTTCCCTCCGCTCATTCAGTTACCGCGCCGCCGTCACGGCCGCCCTAGCGCCCTCGCCCACCCGGCGGTCCCGGTCCTGGGGCGCCTTCTCCACCATCGACGTCTCCTCTCCCGACCCGCCCTGTCCGGCCTTGCCCCGTCCGGCCGCTCTGCTCCTGCGCGCGGGGGTGGCCGTCCGCACCCGCCTGCTGTCCCTGCCGTATGGGGACCAAGCCATCTTCGCGACGGCGGGCGCCCTGCGCGGCATCGGCGGCGTGCGTCCTCTACCTCTAATGGAGGACGTTGACCTGGTGACCCGCCTGGGCGCGGCGCACGGGCGGCCCGGCATCGCGGCCGGCGCGGTGCGCACCTCGCCCCGCCAGTGGACTGCGCCGGGTCGGGGCCTGGTGCGGACGAGCCTGCGCAACTGGGGGCTGGTCCTGCGGTGGAAGACGGGGGTGCCGGCGGAGGAGCTGGCGGCGGAGTATTATGGGCGTGGGGCGGCGGCGGCGAGCCCGCCGCCGCCGCCGCCGCGGAGGCGAGGGGCGAGGTTGCTGTGGTGAAATGATGAAAGAAGAGAGAGAAAAAAACCAAAAAAACCAGTCCCCATATGCTTTCCTTTCCATTTCCGCGGCTGCGCGCCTCTGTTCTCTCTCCTCCTCAGCGGGCACCACCTCGCGATGGCGGTCGAGGAGGAGGAGGCTGTGACCACCGCCTCACCGGGCGCAGAGGGCGACATGGCTGACGACGATGGCGCAGGCACGGCCCCGCATGCCGCTGCCGCCACCGCCGTCGCCGCCGCTGCCCCGCCGCTCGCTAAAAAAGCCCGTCCCCCGCCCGCCCTGCCCTGGATGCGGGTGCCAGTCCCCATCGGTGGGGGGGCGATTCTTCTAGAAGACGTGCGCGGGCTGGACGGGCGCATCGAGGCCTGGCTGCGCGGAGGTAAGGCAGAGACGAGAGAGGAGGAGGGGCGCCGCATTTCTTGCTCGTTCTCTGCTCGTGCTCTCAACCCTCTCCCGCCGCCTTTCCTTTCCCTCTCTCCTCTCCAGCCGGCTTCACCACGCTCTTCCCCGTCCAGGCCGCCACCTGGGCCGCCACCGCGGGCGGCCTGGGCGGGTCCCACGACCTTGCCATCGCATCGCCCACCGGGTCGGGCAAGACGCTGGGGTACGGTTTGCCCCTGGTGCACGCCCTGTTGGCCGAGGCGCGGCCGAGCGGCTGCGGACCTAGCCAGCCTAGTAAAAAAGCTAGTAAAACTCGTCTGGCCCGCCGCCCGCCCCGGCTGGGCGCCCTGGTGATCGTCCCCACCCGGGACCTGGCGGCCCAGGTGCACGCCGTGGTGGCGGGGCTGTGTGAGGCCGCGGCGAGTGGAGAGGGCGGGGCTCTCCTGACCGCCGCCCTGGTCTCGGGCGCCCGCCCGCCCGCGGAGGAGGCGGCCGCCCTGGCTGGCCCGGGGGCGGCCGGCGGCCCGCCGCCCCTCGACTATCCTTGGCCGCCCGGCGACGACGCCCACACCCCCTCCACCCGCCCCGCGGACGTCGTCATCGCCACGCCCGGCCGCCTGGCCGCCCACCTGGCCGCCCTGGGGCCCGAAACCTCCGCACACGCCCTGGCCGGCGTCCGCTTCCTGGTGGTGGATGAGGCGGACCGCCTCCTGCGCCAGGCCTACAGCGGCTGGGCGGCCTCCCTGGCGTCCGCCCTGCCGCCGCCCGGCGCGCCCACCCTGGGCGGGGCGGGCCCGCGCACGGTGCGGCTGGCCGCGTCCGCGACGCTGACGCGGGACCCGGCCCGCCTGGCGGGGCTGGGCCTGTGGCGTCCCCGTTTCCTGTCGGCTGCCGCGGGCGCGCCCGGCGGTCCCTCCGCGCCTGCTGCCGCGGGCGCCCCTCGCTACGCTCTGCCGCCCGGCCTCGTGGACTGGCGGGTGGACGTGCCGGGGGCCGGGGGCGCCGCGCACAAGCCGGCCGCCCTGGTGGCCCTGCTGCGGCAGATTGGAGAGGATGGAGGGGGAGGCGAGAGGGAGCGGACTGCGGGCCGCGCGCTGCGGTGTGCGGCCGCCGCTGCCGCCGCCGCCGCGGCCGCCGCCTCTTCCCCCTCTCCCTCTCCCGCGTCCCCTCCTCCTCCTCCCCTGTCCCTCGGCCCCGCCCTCATCTTTGCGTCCTCCGTCTCCACGGCATCGGCTGTCGCAGCCTTCCTCACCGCCCTGGACCCGCCCCTGCCCGGCGGCGGAGGGCGCGTCGCCCTGCTGGCCCGGGGCGTGCCCCCCACCGAGCGCGCGGCCGCGCTGGCGGCCTTCTCGGCCGGCCGCCTGGCGGCGCTGGTCGCGTCCGACGGCGCGGCCCGGGGGTTGGATTTCCAGCCCCCTCCCGGCGCGGCGGCGGTCGTGATCTCCTACGACCCGCCCAGCCACGCCAAGGCCCTGGTCCACCGGGCGGGGCGGGCGGCGCGGGCGGGGCGGGCGGGCGTCGCCTTTACGCTCCTCACGGGGACTGAGGCCGCGCCTTTCAAGAGGCTGCGGGGCAAAGTGGCGGGTGCGGGTCCGGGCGGCGGGGCGGGCGGGGGGG
>Ga0114918_10003791_pt1 | contig 13229 bp, 9 predicted proteins | sample LantaG_FD_87015 | JGI IMG/M metagenome (GOLD analysis project Ga0114918, IMG submission 87015) | Deep subsurface microbial communities from Baltic Sea to uncover new lineages of life (NeLLi) - Landsort_02402 metaG | ecosystem: Environmental > Aquatic > Marine > Oceanic > Sediment | place: Baltic...
GGTGGGGGGGGGGGGGGGGGGGGGGGGGGGGGGGGGGGGGGGGGGGGGGGGGGGGGGGGGGGGGGGGGGGGGAAGGGGGGGGGGTGGGGGGGGGGGCAGGTGGGGGGGGGTCGCTCGCTCGCTCGCTCTCTTCTATTTCACGCCTCTGACCTCCCGCCCAGCGCCGCCAGCGCCGCCACCGGCGCCTCCCAAGATGAACACACCCGCTCCAGCGCGGCCACGTACGCGTCCGGCAGGTGGTCGACCGCCGCATCGACCGTCAGGAGCAGCCGCGCAAACGTCTCGCGAGGGGCCGCCAGCACGAGCGGCGTGTGCGGGGAGGACGCGACCGCGTCCGTGGTCGCGGCCGCGGTCGCCGCCGCTTCGGCCACCACCTCTGCACTGCCGCCGGCCGCCGCCGCCTCGCCCGCCACGCCCGCCGCCCCGGACGCCGCCCGCGCCAGCTCCCCGGGCGGCAGCACCCACAGTATGCGGCCCGCCACCAGGAGCGGCTCCGGGTGCTGAGGCGGAGGCGGAGGAGGGGGTGAGGGGGTGGTGGAGGCCGGGGCGGGCGGCGGCGGGTGGGGGCCCGTCGCCTCCACCACTGTCACCGGCCGCCGGTTGACGGGCCCGGCCGCACCAGCCGCCGCGGCCGCGACGGCCGCCGCGGCGGCAGCAGCAGCAGCCGCGCCACCACCCTCCCGCCCCCACCGGGTGGGCGAGGCGGGCGAAGCCTCACACCCTCCTCCCTCCCCACCACCAGCACCTCCCCCATCCTCGTCCTCCAGCGCGAGCGCGGCGATCGCGCCCAGCCCGGCCTCGCCCGCCGGGCCCTGGCGCGCCAGCGGCGGCGGCAGGGCCGGCGCAGGCGCCACCAGGTCCGCCACCGCGCCCGCCAGGTCCGCCACCGCCCGCCCCAGCCCCGCCGCGGCCGCCCCGAGGCCGGCGGCCGCGGTCGCGGTCGGCGACGCGGCAGCAAGCTCCAGCAGGGCCTCCTCCACGGACGCCATGGACAGGCGGGGCACGACGTCCGCGCCCAGGACGATGGACGTGACAAAGGGATCCACGGCGGCGGCTAGCGGCGGCGAGAAGACGGCGGCGGGCCCCACACAGACCGCGGAGATGGGCCCCAACCCCGGCACGCCCCCGCCACTCACCAGCAGGGCGGCCAGGATGGCGGCCACACCGCCGCCCATGGAGTGGCCCACCACCAGCACGGGCCAGCCCGGGTGGCGGACCGCGGCCGTCTGCAACGCCCCAGCAGTGGCGCAGTGCACAAAGGTGGCCGCCGCCAGCATGCCCGCGTGGGCGGACCCGTCGACGCCGCAGAGTGAGACCTCGAGCGCTTCGGCCGACAGGTTGCTGAGCGCGTCCGACCCGCCCAGCGTGCCGCGGACGGCGATGACGATGGACCGGGAGTCCGGGTCGGCGGCCACATAGTGGGCGGGCCGGTGCAGGGCCGCCGCCCAGTGCGCGGCGATGATGGGGCCGGCACCGGCGCCCGGCGTGGACCCCTCAAACCCGGCCAGCTGCAAGACCGCGGCCGTGTTTGCCCCTGCCGACGCGCCCGCGGCCGCGTCAAACTCGGTCGCCCGCCCGACCGTGTGCATGCGGGCGTAGGCGGAGACGGACGCCAGGTGGCCTGCCGCCGCGGCGTAGCCGTAGGCGGCCCGCGACAGGACCGCCGCCCGGGCCAGGAGGTGGGCGGGCGGGTAGCGGGGCGAGGGCGGGCCTGACAGCTCCACCCGCTCCAGCCCGCGCACGCCGTCCGCCAGGGCGGCCGCGTGGCGGGAGGCCAGGACGACCAGGGCGCCCGGGTCCAGGGCGGCGGGCAGCAGCGTCCAGGCCCGCCGCCGCCGGGCTGCGCCCGTCAAAAGACCGACAAAGGCCCGCAGGGCGGCCAGGCGGCGGGCGGCCTCGCCCGCGCGGCGCGCGCGCGCGGCGCCCTCCACGTCGGACGCCGCCACGGCGGCAGCGGCCGCGGCGGCAGCGGACGCTGCCGCTGTCGCCGCCGCCGACGCAGCAGCCTCATCCAGAGAGGCCGACGAGGACGGCTCCGCGCCCCCGCTCACCCCCAGCCGCGCCCATCGGCGCCGGCGCACCAAGTCCCCCACCCGCTGGCTCGCGCGCCCGCCCGGCCGGTCGCCCGCCTCGACCCGCCCCCACGCGCTGCCGTACACCCACCCCTCCTCGTCGGTGTGGTCGGTCAGGGACACCGCCCACCCGCGGGCGGGGGAGGGGGCGTGGGTGAGAAGCGGGACGGGGTGGCCGGCGCCGTCCGACCAGGCGGGGCGCTCCAGCGGGCCGGGGCCTTGCCTGGAGGGGATGGAGAATGGGTGAGGAGGTGAGGGGTGAGGAGGTGAGGAGGTGAGGGGTGAGGAGGTGAGGGGCGGGCGTGCACGCCACGCGAGCCCCTCTTCCACTCTCTCTGTCTTCACCTTCTTACCATCCAAAGCCGTAGAAGCGCTGGTTTTCCCAGACCTCGCCGGGGCCGCGGGCGGCGCCGAGGGAGGAGGTGCGGGCGGGGCGGGGCGAGGGGGTGGGGGACGGGGTGGTGGTGGTCGCAGCGTCCTCGCCGCCAGCCTGCTCGCCCGCTGCTACCGCCGCGCCTCCACCACTGGGTCCATGCGGCCGCCCGCCGCCTGCAGGCGGCACGGGCCCGGCATGGCCGGTGTGCGAGTAGCGGCTGGCCATGGAGGAGGCGTCGGAGCGACGTCTAGGTGGCCATGCGCTGCTGCAGGATGGAGGCGCACGCTGGTGGCGCGCCGGACACCGCCACCGGCGGATACGGCAGGCGGATGTGTGGGCCAGGTCCAGGGCTGCTGGACTGCTGCGCCGGCCGGGTTAAGGTGGGCTGGGGAGCGGCACGCGCGCGCCTCTCTTGCTAAACGCCGGTCTGAGCGCGCACGGACGCGCATTGGTTTTTTTTTTTTCTTCCCTTCTCTCACTCTTCATTCGCACGCCCTCTCGGCGTCCCGCCCTCCCGAGTCGGCCCCGCACGCTCGCCTGCGTTTGCTCATACTCTCTTTGTACCCCTTGTGCGTACGCGTCCGTCTGAGCGCACTCTGTCTGTCTTCCCTCCCTCCATATGCTGCTCCCCGCCCGCCCGCGGCCGTCGCCGTCGACCGCCGCTGCACGCCCGCACCGCGCCGCCTCGCCCCTCCACGCCCGCCGCTCAATGGCCAGCCCGGTCGCCCGGGCGACGCCTGCCGTCGAGGAGTGAGTGTGGGGCGAAGAAGGAGAGAGAGATGGAGGGGTGTGGATTTGCGCGCGCGGTCGACTTTTCGCACCTCTCTCCCATCGGCTCGCCTCTCATCCATCCATCCATTTCCCATCAACAACCCTCTCCATTCCCTCTCCCACGCCAGCAGCAGCACCGTCGAGTCCCTGGGCCTCCTCCGCCCGGAAGTGGAGGCCGCCATCGCGTCCTCCCTGACCTCCCCCCTGTCCTCCTCCGACCTGGGCGACCTGGGCGGCCGCCTCACGGCCCCGCCCGTCATCGGAAAAGTGCGCGACACCTACACCCTGGCGGCCGACCGCCTGGCCCTGGTCACCACGGACCGCCTGTCCGCCTTTGACCGCGTCCTGGCGGCCATCCCCTACAAGGGCCAGGTCCTCAATCAGACGTCCGCCTGGTGGATGGAGGAGGCTGTGAAGGCGGGCGTGCTGGAGAGCACAGCCCTGCTATCCGTCCCCGACCCGAATGTCTCCCTCATGGCCCGCTGCACCGTCTTCCCCGTCGAGTTTGTGGTGCGCGGCTTTCTCACCGGGTCCACGGACACCTCCCTGTGGACGCACTACGCGCGGGGCGAGCGGGAGTACTGCGGCAACGTCTTCCCGGACGGTCTGGTCAAGAACCAACGGTGTGTGAGGGAGAGAGAGAGAAGGGAGAGAGGGGGTGGTGGTGGGACGCGGGGGGTCGCCTTTTGCCTCTCTCTCTCTCTCTCTCTCTCTCCTCCATCCTCCATCCCCGCTCCCCCCCCTCCTCCCTCCCTCTCCTTTCTTCAGCCTCGCCGCCAATGTCATCACCCCCACCACCAAGGCCGCAGACCACGACGCCCCCATCTCGTCGGCCGAAATCCTGGCCCGCGGCCTGATGACGGCCGCCCAGTGGGAGGAAGCGTCTGCGTCGGCCTTGGCCCTGTTTGCGTTTGGCCAGGCGACGGCCGCGGACCGGGGCCTGTTGCTGGTCGACACCAAGTACGAGTTTGGCGTCCACCCGGCCACGGGGCGGGTGGTCCTGGTGGACGAGGTGCACACGCCCGACTCCTCCCGCTACTGGCTGGCGGACACGTACGCCGACCGGGCGGCGGCGGTGCAGGAGCCGCAGTCCATCGACAAGGAGTTTGTGCGGCTGTGGGTCCGTGCGCGGTGCGACCCGTACGGGGGCGGGCCCATCCCGGCCCCGCCGCCCGCCCTGGTGGCCGAGCTGGCGCGGCGGTACATCACCCTGTACGAGCGCATCACTGGGCGGGCCTTTGAGCCGTCCGCGCCGGGCGGGGACGCGAACGAGCGCATGCGGGCGTCGGTGACGGCGGAGCTGGACCGGATGGATGGGAAGTGATGGGGATGGAGCGAGAGAGAGCAAGAGAGCGGGGGTTTGTGTGATCATCCTCTCACGGCTTCCACGGCGGCGGCCCCCCCCCTCCCCCCCCTCCTTTCTTCTTCCAATCCGGGTCGCCGTCTCCGCGCGCCCAGCCCGCCAGCCCGCCCCACACCTTGCCGGGCAGGCTGGGCAGGCCCTCCAGGAGGTCAAACACCTCCAGCAGGTCCGCGTTGGCGTCCCGCATGCCGCCGCCCTTGATGGGGATGCCCCGGATCGGGGCCAGGCGGCGCCGCACCGTGTCCATGGTGCCCTGGAGGATGGCTTTCTCGCACAGGCGCAGGCGGGCGGCGAGCGCAGCCCGCGGGGGCAGGCCCGGGCGCTGGAGCATCTTGGTGTCCTCCTCGGCCGGGCCCTCATACCCGGCCAGCCGGTCCCGGCACTCGCCCAGCAGGAGCTGCAGGACCTCGTACTCGTTGGCGGGCGACACGGGCGTGTCGGCCTCGAAGGAGACGGCCGCCAGGGCGGCCGCGTCCGCCACCCGGGCCAGGCGCAGGTAGGCCAGTAGGCCGAGCGGCATCCCGTCGGCCGCGATGGGGAAGGCCTGGCGGGCGGGCGCGTAGCCCATGGCGCCCAGAATGGCTTCTTTCGGCTCTTTGAGCCTGTCGGTGGGGACGAGGCCGACGTCCACGGTCAGGCAGTCGGCCGCGTTGGTGCCGGGTTTGGGTTCGAACAGGGCGCCCGTGGCCAGGACGAGCTCGCCGGACGGGCGGCCGTCGGCCAGGGCGACGGCCTCTCCAGGGGCGTAGGCCCGGGCCGCCGTCAGGACGGCCGCGCCGGTGTCCGGGTCATAGTCCAGGGCCGCGCCGTCGGGGGCGCCCGTGCGGGCGGCAGAGCCGACCAGGGGCAGGAGGGCAAAGCACCCCGCGGAGGGCAGGTAGGTCGCGCGGGCGAGGATGACCGAGACCGCGGCCCGCCAGGCTGCCCGCGCGGCCGCTGGGTCGCCCCCGCCCAGGCCAGCCGCCACCGCCCGGTCGGCCAGCCCCGCCCACGCCGCGTCCAGGGCCGCGTCCCGGGCCCGTGCCTCGGCCAGGACGGGCGACCCCCTCAGCAGCCCCGCGCGCTCGCCGTCCTCCCAGAGAATGGGCGTGTCGGTGGCCGGTGGCAGCGACCGCAGGAGCGGCGCGGCCGGCGACGCCGGCCCCGCGCCCCGCTCCGCCACCAGCCACAGGGCCAGGGCACCGATCTCGTCGGCGTCGGCCGCCAGGGCGCCGACCAGGGGGTGCTCCCGGGCGTCCACCGCGGTGACGGCCAGGTCGCCCGGGATGGTGATGAGGGGCTGGGTGGAGATGGGGAGGTGGGGAGGTGGGGAGGTGGGGGGTATGGAGAGATGGAGAGGTGGGGGGTATGGAGTGGTGAGGGGGGCGGTATGAGGAGGCCTGAGGCAGTGTGGGCGCGTGCGTGTGATTGATGGACTGCGCGCTACGCACGCGGGCATTGGCGTGCACCGGCGCGGCCGTCGGTGCCCGCGCGCCTTGCACCTGCAATGAGATGAGGTTCGGGTCGGGCCCGCCAATTCCCCTTGTCCTCCCTCTCACCTCTCCCGCCGCCACGGCCCGCGTCGTGACCAGCCCGCCTCCCGCGCCCGGCTCCACCGCCGCCAGGGGCAGGCCCTTGCCCGTCAGCCAGGTCATGAGCGCAGTGGGCGCGCCATCGTCCGGGCCGGCGGTGAGGGTGATGGAGGAGGACGCGGCGGCAAGCCGGAGGGTGCGTGGGCGTGGGCGTGCTTTTGCTGGTGCGGGAGGGCGGGGCGGGGCACAGCCGTGGGCGCGGTGGCCGCCCCGCACAGCCTGGGGCGTGTGCAGGAGCATGGCAGGATGCGGCCCCTGAGCGGGTCGGTTGCAAGAAAGAAAGAAAAAAGTCGGAGTGAAAAAAAAAAAACACCGCGACGACGCTAGCCGCTTTCCCTCTCCCACGCATGCGCCTCATTCTTGCCCATATTCTTCTTTCCGTTTACACCGCGCCGCACCGCCCCGGGCGGTGCGCGCGCACTAGGCGCACCCCCTTCGCACACAGGTGCTCCACACCCACACCGACCATGGCTGCCCTGCTCGACGTCGCCCCCGGCACTCCCGTCGCGGTGACCGAAGCGCCCATTGCCGACCACCACGAGGTGGTCCTCCACCTCGATGCGGTGGAGGGCGGCCTGGCCGCGGCCGGTGGGGGCGCGGCATCTGGCGCCGCCTCCCTCGCGCCCGCCTCACCGGGGCGGGCGGAGAAGCGCCTGGTGAGCTTGGGTGGGGGCAAGAATGGAGAGGGCGTGGCGCGTGCGCTAAAGAGGCGCGAGGCTGGTGGCCCGTGCGCGCGCGCGCGCGCTCGCGTTCTCGGCGGGGGCGGGTGGCGCGTACAGACCCCTTTGGACTGGGAAACTACGACGCAGCCCCGACCCCCTCCCGCGCCCGCCCGCGCCTCGCGCCCCCCTCCCCAGGCAGTGGGACATCTGTCCAGCCCGTCCTTTGCGGTGGGCGGCGGCGGGCGTGGGCGGCGGCGGGACTGGGCGTGACGTCCCGAGACACTTTTTTGCCTGCTGCGGTTGGGAGGGGGGAAGATCAGCAGGGGGTTGAGCTGGCGGGATGAGTGTGGGGGGAGGGCGACGTCGCCCCCCCCTTGCCCACGTGTCGCCGCCTCCCACCTCCCTTTCCTTCTGCGGCCCGCTCGGCGTCCCCCTCCGCTCCCCCACTGCCGGGGGCGGCGATGACGCGCAACCATCCCCACGCGCCGCCCCCCCTCCCTGACCATCCTCCCCCTCTCTCCCTCCCACCAACCCTGTCAGGCCGCCGCCCTCGTCCTGCGCGACGCCCTGCTGTCCGCGGACTGGGGCGCCTACCTGGCGTCCCGCCAGCAGCAGCAGCAAGGGTGATTGAGTGTGTGTGCGTGTGTGCGCGCGCGCTCGCACACGCGCCCGCCCTCGTGCCATCCCATTCCATCTCCTCGTCCCTCCCATCACCCATCATCACCAAACGCGCCTGGAGGGGTGGGGGGGGTGGGGTCCCAATCCCAAGCAACACCAAAAGCGCCCTAGACACACACCGAAGCATATGTACGTATCTTAGCGCTCAACAATGAAACACCGAAAGACAAGGAGAGAGCGAGCGAGCGAGAGAGCGAGCGAGCGAGAGACGGGAACACGCAGCCAAGTGCCAGCCATTTTATTTTTTTCCATGTAAAAGAGCGGGTTGTGTGTCTTCTTTCCCAGCACTGGCACTTTGGCTTGGGGCGCGGCTTCCGTGCGCGCCGCGCTCGCCTTTCCGTCACTCGACGAGGGGCGCACACTCCACACACGCCGCAGCATGCTCGCCCTGTCCGCCCGCCTCGCCCGGCGACGACCGGCCGGGTGCGTCCACGTGTGTGGCTAGCTCGTAAAAAAACGCATGCGCTCGTCTTGTCATTCTCTCACGGCCCGCGCCCTCTCCCAACCCCCTCACAGCCTCTCCCTCACCAACCAGGCGATCCGTACCCTGGCCAGCAGCACCAGCGTTGCGGCGGGGGCGAGTGGAAACGAGTGCAGCAGCGCAGGAGGAGGAGTGCTCGATTGGAGCGCCGCCGCCACCGCCGCCGCCCCTCCCCTTCCCGACCTTGCCGCCTCCCTCTCCTCCGCCCACCTGCTCCCGGACGCGCCCGCCTCCGTCGCCGCGGTCGCAGACGCCCTGCAAACCCTGCACGCCACCACAGGCCTGCCCTGGTGGGCCACCCTGCCCCTCGCCGCTGTCGCCGTCCGCGCCGCCCTGTCCCCGCTCGCCCTGGCCAGCGCGCGCGCGGCGGCCGCTGCGGGGCCCCTGCTGCGGGAGGCGAGGAGCCTGGCGGCCGCCGAGGCGGTGAGGGTCGGCGACGGCGCCAGCACGACGACGATGACGCCACCTGCAGGCGACGATGGCAGCGGCGCCAGCCCCGCCCCACCCCCACCCCCCCCACCCCCATCTGCCGTCCTGGCCGCCTTCACCCGCCTGCGGGCCGCCGCGGCCGCCCCGCACCCGGCCTGGATCGTCGCCGCCCCGCTCGCCCAACTCCCGGTCCTGGCGGCCGCCGTCCTGGGCGTGCGGGCCATGGCGACGGGTGACTGGCCCGGCCTGGCCGAGGGCGGGGCGCTCTGGTTCCCGGACCTGACGGCCCGGGCGGTGGAGGTGGGGTCGGGCGCTGTCGCCAGCGGGGCGGCCCCCGCCCCCGTCCTCAACCCGTCCTCGGCCACCCTGGTCGCGCCCCTGGGCCCGGCCGGCGCGGCCTTGCCCGCCGCCGTGGCGGGCACCCTGCTCGCCTCGGCCGCGGTGGGGCCCGGGCGCGCCGCCTCGGGCGGCCTGGGCCTGGCCCGCCACCTGCGCCTGGCGGTCGAGTGGTGCGCGCTGCCCGCCTTCCTGGCCGCGTCGGCGCTGCCGCAGGGCGCGGCGCTCTACTGGGCGGCATCGTCCGGGGCGGCCGTGCTGCAGGGCTTGGCTCTCCAATCTGAAGCCGGGCGGGCGCTGGTCACGCGGGGCGCCGGCCTGTCCCCGGCCGCCGCGGCCGCCAGGCTGGCAGCAGCAGGGGGCGGCGCGGGCAGGGCGACACAGCAGGGCATCCCCACCCCTACGCTCCACCTCGACCCCGCCGCCGCGGGCCCCGCCGTCCCGCACCTGGTCGCCGCCGCGACTGCCCGGGCCGCAGGCGACGCCGCCGGCGCCCTGGCCGCCGCCACCGCCACCACGGCCGCCGCCCCAGCCGACCCGCGCGCCTGGTTCGCGCTGGGCCAGCTGCGGGCGGGGCGGCGGGACTGGGGCGGGGCGGGGGAGGCGCTGGGGCGGGCGGTGTCCCTGCTGGAGGATGCGCAGTCGCCCTCCACCCCAGGCCTGGACAGCCCCGCCGCCCGGGCCGCCCTGGCGGCCCGCGCACACATGGCGGCGGGCGTGGTGGCGGCGATGGAGGGTGAGGTGGGCGCGGCGGCGGGGTCGTTCCAGGCGGCCGCGGCCGCCGCCCGGGCGGGCGAGGGCGTGGGCGACGATGGTCCGCTCATTGCAGCGGCAGTCACAGCCCGCGCGACAGGCAAGGCCATGCCCCCGGCCGCGGCCCTGGTGGCCCGGGCCCACCTGGCCCGGGCGGCCGCCCTGGCGGAGACCGGGCAGGTGGTGGAGGCGCTGGCCGCCGCGCGGGCGGGGGCGGCGATCGAGCCGGCCGCGCAGGCGACGCACGTGCGGGGGCTGGAGGAGCGGGTGGGGAAGGAGGGGGCATTGTAGTGGGTGGGGGCGCTTGTCGTGCAGTGAGACTGGGAAAGGCCTGGCCGCGTGGTTCAAGAAAAAAAAAGGTGCGCGGCTAGGCGGGCGCCCCCCATTGCACACTCTCCATTCATCCGCTCTGCCTGCGGCGTGGCAACGACGCCCCACGGCCTCCTCTTGCGCTAGCCGCACAGGTTCGCACACGGTCTAGCCTTGCGCTCGGAGTATGTGCTCGTGCGACCGGAGCTGAGCGCGCGGTCACACTCGCGCGCTCAACTCGCCCGCACCTGCGTCTGCTCTCCTCCTCGTCTTCAACCCCCGGCCGGCACCCTCCCTCCCATCCACCCACCATGTCCGCCGCCCCCACCCACCCCTCCCCCACCGGCATCACCATCGACGGGTCCCAGCACGAGGGCGGCGGCCAGATTGTGCGCAACGCGGTCGCCCTGGCCGCCATCGCGGGCGTGCCGATCCGGGTCACGGCCATCCGGGCGGGCCGCCCCAAGCCGGGGCTGCGCCCCCAGCACGTGGCGGGCGTGCGCCTGGTGGCGGCGCTCAGCGCGCGGTCGGCCCTGGCCGGCTGCGAGGTCGGCTCCACGGAGCTGGACTTTGTGCCCGGCCGCCTGGCGCTGCGGCCGGCCCAGGCCGCCGACGCGGGCACGGCCGGGTCGACCATGCTCATGGCCCAGACCGCGCTGCCGGCCCTGGCCCTGGCGGGGCCGCCCGCTGCCGGTGCTGGTGCTGCTGCTGCTGATGCCGGTCCTGGAGGAGGGAGGGGAGGGGGGGACGGCGTCGACCCCGGCGCCTCCGTCTTGCTGACCCTCCAGGGCGGCACGGACGCGGCCATGGCGCCGCCCGCGGACTACGCGGCGGAGGTGCTGCTGCCCACGCTGGCGCGCGCGGCGGGCCTGCGGGTCTGCATGGCCGTCACCCGCCGCGGCTTTTACCCGCGCGGGGGCGGCCGCGTGGAGCTGACTGTCACGCCCCTGCGTCCCGGCGCGACCTTGCCCCCCCTGGTGCTGCAGCGGGCCGGGCTGGGCGACGTCCTGACCTCCATCACCATCCTGACCTCGTGCGCTGGCCGTGTCACGCCCGCGGCCGTGGCCGCGGGTGCGGCCGCCCTGGAAGCGGAGCTGCGGGCCCGGTGGGCGGCGGCAGCGGCCGGTCCGGGCGCGCCGCCGCCGCCCCCCACCCCCACCATCACCACCCGTCCCAGCCGGTCGCATGCCGCGCCCGCGTCCGGCGACGGCGGCTCCCTGACGGCGATCGGCTGCACGGTCTCCGGCCTCCTCTTTGGCGCGTCCGCCCCGCTGACGCCGCGGGACGATCCGGCCGCGGTCGGCGCCCGCCTGGCCGGCGAGCTGGCCGACGATGTCGCCTGCCCGGACGCCAGCGTGGACCGGTGGATGGGCGACCAGCTGGTCGTGTGGGCGGCCCTGGCGGGGGGCGGGGACAGCGGGGCCTCGCGGTGGACGACGTCGGCGCCCCCCACCCCGCACGCGCGGGCGGCGGCAGCGGTCGCGACCGGCATCACGGGCTGCGCCTGTCGGTCGCACCCGCCCACGCAGCCGGGCGAGGGGTGGGGCATGGAGATTCATGGCGCGGGCGTGCGTGCTGGCGGTGGGGGGGGTTGAGAGAAAGGAGGCGCGAGCGGGGGGAGTGTGTTGTGTCGCTCTCACCACAACGCCCGCACGGGCTCCCCCCTCCCCGCCCGGCCCAGCGCGCCCTCCACCCCGGCCCGCACCGCGGCGCCCACCTCCTCCACGCCCGGCGCCGCGTCCACCCGGACCCACTCGCACCCGCCCGCCCCGCGGCCCGCCATGCCGTCGAACAGGCCCCGCACACGCCCCAGCAGGCCCGCCTCCTCATATCGCTCCTCCCCAAACCCGCCCCTCGCTGCGGCGACGGCCGGCGGGAGGTCCAGGTACAGCACCACGTCCGGCGCCGGCAAGCCCGCGTCGGGGGCGGCCGCCCAGGCCTCGTCCAGCCCCGCCACCCCCTTGGCCGCCGTGAAGGCGACCCCGGAAAACGCGTACCGGTCCGCGACGACGGCCTCGCCCGCGCCCAGCGCGGCCAGCAGGCCCGCCCGCTTCTCCCACCGGTTGGCCGAGAAGAGGAGGTGGACGGCGCCGTCATCCAGGTCGGCCTTGCGCCCCAGGTAGGCGTCGATCATGCGGCCCGTGTCCGTGGTGCGGTCCGGGAACCGCCACAGCTGGGCGGGGTGCTGTGAATGGAGAGGTGATGGAGGAGGAGGAGGTCGACAAACGAATGGAGTGGGCTTGCTCTGGCTGCTGCTCTTCCGCGGGGCCGCCTGCATCTCACGCCCCGTAACAGCTCACCCCCTCCTTGTTCAGGGCCTCCACCAGGCGGGCGCACTGGGTGGACTTGCCGCACCGGTCGACGCCCTCCAGGACGATGAACGCGCCGCGCGGTGGTGCAGGTGCATTCACTCCGCCGCCGCTGCTCGCCCGGGGCGCGGCGGCGGCGGTCGCCCCTCCACCCCGGCCCGCACCCAGCGCGTCCCCAGCGGCAGGCATGGCGCGGCGGGTGGAGGACAGGAGGCGGGCGCGCAGAAACGTGGTTGAAACGGGGGAGAGGGGGCGCACAGCGAACGCAGCGCGCGCTCGGTCGGTTTTTCTCGGCTCTGGACGCTCGTCGATCGATGCTCGCCCGTCACACTCTCCTTTTCCTCGCGTCCGCCGCCTCTCCCCACGCCGGCACACCCCTGTGCCTCCCCTGACACATGCAAACCACCACCACCACCCGCGCGACCGGCCTGGCACCCTGCCGGCCCGCCAACTCTCCCTCTGCGCCCGCTGTCCGCCCCGCCCTCCTCGGCCGCCGCGCCGCCGCCGTCGGGCCTGTCGCCCGCCTGCCAGTCCGCCGGCCGGCCACCATGGTGCGTGAAGCTGTTCGCGATGGGGAGAAAGGTGCATGGGGTACTCATCGCGGGGCATACGGGTTGCGTTCGACGGGCGAGACTGGGGCGGGATGGGGCGCCTCTCCTTTGCTCCCGCGCATTTCTCAACCCGCTCCCCTCATCCCCATCCATCCATCATCACCCATCTCTCTCTCTCTCTCTCTCTCTCTCTCTCCACAACAGGCCGCCGCCCTGTCCGATTCCGCGCCGCCCCTGTCCGAGCTGACTGCGGTGGGCCCGCTGGACGGGTGAGTGGCGTGGTGGGTGTTTGTGGCGGGGATGTCCCAGCAGCACGGCTCTCGGTCCCGCACCCCAGGCAGGGGCCGCTCTCCATCCTCTCTCCATCCTCTCCCGCCGCCTCACACACACACACACGCACACACACACACGCACACGCACCTCCCCCCCCCCCCCCCCCCCCCCCCCCCCCTCCCCCCCACCCCCCCCCCCCCCTTCCCCCCCCCCCTCCCCTCCACCACCCCCCTCCTGCCCCTGCTGGAAGGAGATCGAGTAGCTGCCCGTCGCCGAGTCCTGGACGGCCTGGAAA
>Ga0114918_10003792_pt1 | contig 13222 bp, 11 predicted proteins | sample LantaG_FD_87015 | JGI IMG/M metagenome (GOLD analysis project Ga0114918, IMG submission 87015) | Deep subsurface microbial communities from Baltic Sea to uncover new lineages of life (NeLLi) - Landsort_02402 metaG | ecosystem: Environmental > Aquatic > Marine > Oceanic > Sediment | place...
TAAATTCGTCTTGATTGTGTCCCTTAGCGTAGGTATAGGAAAGTGTATACTGAAAATTACCTGATATGGTAGTTCCATTATGTGCCCAATGAACATGAATGAACATATCTGTGCCTACTGCGTAATCATGTGGAAGATGGAAACTCATATCTAATTCATCATTAGCAGCATATGAATATTCTCTTACTGCTCCCGATCTGAATGCTGTTAGTGTCGGAGAATCTCCTCCTGCTGGATCTGGTCTAATCAACCCTTCCAAATCTCTCCAACCATAATCTAAACCTACACCATTAATAAGAATTCCACTACCAGAAAGTCCTTCAACTATAATATCACCACGGACTGTCATATCATTTACGGATATATCTTCTGAATTGTTCCACGCACTTAATGATTGTGAATAGGTTAGAATATCTTTGTCTTGAACATTAGATAGTAAAACATCATTTAATTTACTAAGATCAGATCCATTATACACATTTACAAGAATTACACCGTTAAAAGATGCTGGTGATGTTGCCTTTGTTACCACATACCCGATCTTAACTGCGTGTTGTGGAGAAGTAGGCATTGTATTAATAAAATGTCCTGCGTTTGATGGATCTATATATAGTTCCTCTCCTTCATTAAAATCATTTGTGTTTAACCCTCTTACTAGTCCAGTTGTAGTAACATAACCTTCTCCATTATTAGTTATATCAGCGGTAACTATACCTATAACTTTACGTGCTATTTCCTCGCTAGTTACATCAGCAAGATCTATTGTTGGACGGTTTCCTTGTGCTCCATTAATAAAAACTGCGAGTCCATTTGTTATGGTTGAACCAGTTTTATTAGCAACTTTAATAAATTGTTCTTGACCTACTTGTAATACTGTTCCATCCACATCAGTCATTACTGAGAGAGTTTTAGCATTTTCATCCCAGTACATCATACCTTCACTATGACCACTAATAGATGGAGTGATACCAAGTTGAATAGTTTCTAGTGTTCCCTGTCCTGTAACCGTTAGATTGCCATTGACTCCTAAATCACCAGACATTGTATCGCCTGTAACATCAACGTATTTTGAATCTGCTGTTGAAATTGATTGTAAATCAGCATCAGTTATCAAAGAGTTGATATTTGCTAGACTGGTTGAGGAATGTGATACTCCACCAAGACTATGAACTGGTAAACTACCAGAAATCTCTGTTGACTCACATGAACCGAAAGAACCTTTGAAACTCATGTTAAACTCCTGCCACGTCAGTGCTATGTAAAGTAGCAATAACAGTTGAAGTTGTTATTCCTTTAGTTAACCTATAATTACCTGTTAAATCAATAGGTATCATGTTATTAGTAGTTGATAATTGTACTATATTACCATTAACATACACGTCTACCCAAGTACCGTTTTGATTAACTTGTAATGTAATCTTTTCAGCACCTGTTAAACCGCTTACTACTACAGAAGGACAAACATTTGGGCGTAATACCGAAAATGAATTACTGTTCACTGCTTCATCTGAATTAATTAATACTTGTGACATTTTATTATCCTTTAAGAACCTATTTCTGTTATTAGCATATTAAGACTTTGAACTGATATTTGTGCAGATGACGATATTGGTTGTCCCCATAGTTCAATATATTGATTCTGATCCATATATACTGTGTAGTTTATTGATGCTGAAGTCAATCCATTTGTAGTATTAACATAAGTAGATGTTCCTGTGCATTCAACTCCATTCTTATACAAATAAGCAATAGTCGCTATATTAGCATTAGATTGCATTGTAAAACTGACATTAAATATGAATTTTTTAATGTTTGCTCCAGTATAAGTGAAACGTTTATTTGTATTATCAGCATTCCAATTGTATCTATATGAATCTGCTAGAGTGCTAAGTTCTAACAAATTAGCAGGTGTGCCAGTTGTTATTGTACTTGTTAATCCAGTGGATGTTATATAACCATGGATTCCAGTTGCAGTGAAACCTAAATCACCGTCAACCTTAAGATCGCCTTTAATGTTTAATTTACCCATTGTTTATCCTTATAGTAATACTCGTTTAAATTTGAAGTTCCATGTTCCGCTAGTAATTGCTCCTCTTAAACGAATATTAGAACCATTTACTTCTGCTATCAAAGTAACTGGTGAAGTATCTCCTACATCTGAAGTTGCTGTTTCTGAATAGGTTAATGTGATTGTTGTAGATGATTTCCATGCTGCCATAACTCTTGAAGTCCTAATATTAGCACCTGTTGAATCATAAACACTAACTAACCACTCTGCTGAATGCCCCGAAGCAGCAGTAAAAATATCCAAAACAGTATCTGTAGAATTTGATAGATCTGAATCTGCTATTTCACTGGTTATTCCACCCATTGCTAAATCTAGGCATTCAAAACTATCATCTGTTTTTAATGTATTTGCTGCTGAACGATATAGAGTAGTATCTAATGACGTTCCACTACCAAATGCTAAATCGCCATCGGCATTAATTCTAAATCTTGAACTAGTGTCACCTACCTGTTTTACTGCAAATGATTCAGAAACTGCTCCTGTTGGTCTAATTGTAATTGCTCCAGTAGAACTTAATTCTGCTCTTGTTGTTCCAGAATCTTTAACAGACAAAACATTACCTGTCCATTCTAAATCACTATCACCTTCGATAGTACCATCACCAGTCCATACTCCAATTTGATTATTAGCAGGTGTTCCAACTTTTGTTACATCACCACTTGATGAAGGAAGATTAGTTAACCCAGAACCATCACCATAGAATGCTGATGCACTAATATCACCAACTACTGTTACATTATCTTTAAAACTTGTTTCTGTTCCGCTTACTGTTAATGCAAGATGATTTCCTGCTGTAAATCCAATTGTATCCACAGCATAACGATACATGCCTGTTGAAGAACTACTTGTGAATCCATATGTAGGAGCAGAAACCGAACCATTAGCAACAGTTATTGTGCTACTACATGTTAGTGGTTTATTGATCGCTACGGTACTTGATGTAAAGTTTAATGCTACATTATTAGTTGCTCCATATAGTCTACCTTCGCCACCAGAATATCCCAAACCAACACCTGTAGCATCGGTAAAAGAATATTGAGGTACTGTAGCACTTGATGGTGCTGCTAATGGAAATGTATTTCCTGATGGAAGATTTGTTAGGTTAGAACCATCTCCATAGTATGATGATGCACTAATATTTCCTGTAACTGTTGCATTGTTATCTACTTCAAGATTATCAACAGTTAATGTATTTGTTCCACCATCATAAAGGTCTACAACATCTTTAATATCACCAAGAGTAACATTTCCATTTGTAGGATCAGTTAATTGTAATTCTGAAGATACTTTTCTTAAATATGTATCTGAAGCACCTATATACAATGTTTGTGCTACTTCAAAGTTATCATCTGTTTTCAATAAATCTGCTGAATCACGATAAAGATTTGTATCCGCTACTGCCGAACCAGATCCCCAATACATCGCTCCTCCTGCTTGAAGTTGAAAGCGGTTATTAGTATCTGCATCTACATTCCCGACTAATATTCCATTTGAAGGTGCTGTAGTTGTAGATGTAATTAAACCAGCGTTATATAGATTAAGTCTGGTTGTTCCAGAATCTTTAAGTTGTAAATTAGATCCAGTCCATTTAAAATTGCTATCACCTTCAACTGTTCCATCACCTGTCCAAACCGCTATTTCATCGTTGACTGGTGTTCCTACTTTGTAAACATCACCAACATTCGTTAAACCAGAACCATCACCAGAAATTATTCCACCTGCTGAAATGTTTCCGACTACTGTTAAATCATTACCAAAATTAACTGCACCATCCCATGAGAATTTACCATCATGTGCAAAATAACCGATCCTTGAACTACTTGAGTTTTCAAATTCAACATAGTATCTATCATCTCTTGTACCACCTGCTTTAATTAATATATTAGTTGCCAGAGTTGGATCTGTAGGTGGTGGATTAAATGTTACTTTTTTTGATGTAAATGTAGTACCTGTTGATTTTTGATTAAACTCTTCTGCGCCATTCTCTATATAAAAGGTGTCTCCAGTACCATTAAATCGTATTTTACCACCTGCAACACCTGCTTCATAAAAAGTAATTGCTGAAGTGCATCCTTCGCAACCATACATTCCTAAAGTAGCAGATACTCCAGTTCCTCCACCAACATTAAGTTCTTTAGCAATACTAGTACCACCAGCAACTACTAATGCACCTGTTCCTACTGCTGTTGCTGCTGTGGTGTCCCCAAAAGTAGTGATTCCAGCAAGTGTCGTGAAGTCTGCCCCTGTCGTGTCGCTAGTTTCTATCCGTAGATTTAGATCATCGCTTGAGTTTCTAAATTCCAGTGTTGCATTCGTAGTACTTCCAGACTGTATAGTAAACAGGGAAGTTGATTTCCAAATAAAAGACCACTGATTAAACGTGCCTATTTTTAGTACATCTCCATGAATGTTTAACAATCCTCCTGTATGTACGTCTCCACCAACACCTAGTCCACCAGTGACAACCAGTGCTCCAGATGCCGATCCTGTTGATGGGGTTGAGTCTGATATAACAAGAGGACCAGTCATTGTATCACCAGTGACATTTACATATGTAGAACCCAATGTACCTTCAATTTCTGATTTCAAACTGGCAATAGTGTAACCACCTCCATTTAATATACTGTTTGGTTTATCGTAAGTTACTATTTCACCTGCACTGATTGTATTTGTTCTTGTGGCAACTATTTGAAGATCATTTGTAGCGCCTTCAAACTCACCTACTTTAAAGTATTGATCAGATTCATCGTATGCAAACTTATAATTAGGTAAGTCTCCACGATCAATTTCTAAACCTGCATATTGAGCACTAACTCCAGAAATACCAGGTCCACCACTCAGGTAATTGACCATAATAAAGTTATCTACAGTTATTAACTCACCATAGTGATAAGTATCTTTGAGAACTTCTAGGTTTCCGCTAATAATAGTGTTGCCAGATAATGCAGTATTACCTACTACATTAAGGTTTCCATCTATATCAAGTCCACCATTAATAATGATGTCTCCTGGGAATACGTTACTTGGAATTAGTGGAGCAATAATCATTTTAACTTCCTTGGTGTATTTTGTCTTGTAACACTACAGTTACAGGATTGGTAGTAATTCCTTTTACTACTCTTAAAAAACAGGGAGCATAAACTCCAACTGCTGAGTTAGTAGCACTTAACTCTACTTTATAACCATATTGGTATAGAGGACTCCAAGTAGTGTTGTTTAAAGAATATTCAATGGTTACTACTTCATTACCACTTAACCCTTGTTGTATAATTGCAAACTGACCTTGCGATTCATAAGGAAAGTGAGGGTTAGATGTTTTTGCGTCAGTTGTGTTATCAATCAAAGTCTTCATTACTTCCTCGTTATTTTTAGTTGTCTAGGCACTCTTATTTATAATAAGAAAACTATTATTTGAGTTCTAGTTATAAAAAAAGGGACAGTGATCTAAAACCACTATCCCTTTTTATGTTTTAAAAAACTCTTAAGAGTTTTCTAACTGGGAATAAATCGCAAATACGTTTACTTTACCAGAATTCATGTCAGCATCTAAAGTAAGGTCAATTGTGTCGTTTGCACGATACACTTTTCCTTTTACATAAGCGCCATCACCAACAGTTGCTCCAGTTGATGCTACTGAAACAGTAGTATCCCAACCAGTTGCAGAATCACCGTCACCAACAGTTACATTACCTGCTTCAGCAAGTAAAACGTCAACAACGACACTCTCAACAAATGCACCTTCTGGAATATCCAATGCTTCAACTACATCACCGCTCAAACATGGTGTTAAAGAAAAATCAATAAGATTTTCTGATTTGACTACAATGGTTTTTTCCATTGCAACCGCTTGTTTTTTTGATACGAAATCACTTTTTGTACTCATTTTCTTAGTTCCTTATAAAATTAGTTAGAAAGGTTTGTGCGAGCAGTATAAACGCCCATTGAACCGTAATCTTTGCTGTCAAATGTTGCTTTCTTAACACCAGCGATCATCTGGATAGCAACACCCTTTTCAGAACCGTAATCAAATTCGTCCTCTACGATTTCTGGACGCATTCCCCAACCGAAAGTCAATGCTTGTTGACCCATGAAGACTGCTTTTTGACCTTCAGTATCTCCACCAGCACCCCAAGTTGCTACAACAGGAACACGTTCTGATTCTTTAACGATAACATTATCCCAGATACCAAGAGCGCCTGAAAAGATAGGGTTAGAGTTTCCGCGAGATTGTGCTTCACGTTGCGCTTGAGTCCAAGTTGAATCAACCTTAAGGTCATAAGAACTTTCAGGATGAATAAGAAGAACATGGAATTCTCCATTATCAACTTTAACTGGACGGATAGGAACGAATTCACGTTTATTACCTGTCTTAGCAATCGCACGAAGTTTAGAAATCAAACTTGGTGTGATTTTATCAGCAACAGTTGCTGTTGAGGTAGCAGTTCCGCTATAGATAATTTTGGTTGGTGATGCTGTAATTGCATCAAAACAGATTTCGTCAACTTTTTCTACGCCCCAATCTTTGATTGCCGTACGAGTTTCTTCTGGAAGAGAAAATTGTGCTCTTTGGTCAGAAAGAAGTGAATCGTAAGATACTGCATGACGATAAACGTTTAGTTCAAGGTCACTTGTTGAAGAATCTAGTTTTTCTTCTTTTCCGCGAAGTGTTTCTCCGTCGGTTACACCAGTTCCAGTCAAACGAGTTCTCAAAGCAAAACGAAGACGGTCGCCTTTCTTTGCCATGAAATCTTCTTTGGTGTGACATATTGCGCTTGATCCGCCCATATACTTAGCGAAAAAAGGTTCAATGATCATGTCGCGAAACAATTGTTCGCTCCATAGTTTTACCGCTTCATTGTCGGTACTTTCTACTCTTGTGATTGCCATTTTATGACTCCTAAAATTTAGTTTGGTTATTGTTAATTATGTTTGTTAGGACATTCCTAACTCTTTTAGACGCGCCTTCAAATCTTCGTTGCTCATGTTTCTGATATCTGAACTCGTCATGTCCCTTTTAGAAGTTTGACTTTGACCGCCCTTCAAGACAGGTGCTCTTTTTGAGTTTTGTGCTATCTTTTGCACTACCTGTTTACCTTGATTGCGAGCATTATCTAATTCCTGTTTGAGGACTGCTCTTTTTGCGTATGAAACCGCTAAGAGAGGATCTGTTGCAATCGTATCTTCAAGTTGTTGCAGTGTAGCATTCTCAATTCCGTCTTCTCTAGCAAGTTCTAAGATAGTATTTTTTAAGGTATCCATTTGAGGAACCGCATTATACACATAGTCCTTGTTTCCGTTTCTGAATTGTTCTTGCTGTTGCTTTTGAATCAACGATGCTTGTTCTCTCTGTTGGAGTTCTCGCTCTAATGCCTCTTTGGGATTCTTAACGAAATCATCAAGGAATTTTTGCTCGTTCTCCTTTTTCTCCTCTTCCGTCAAAGGTTTCTCCTGTTCTTGTTGCTGTTTAAGTTGACGAAGTTCGTTAAGTTCTTGTGAGTGCCTACCAATTAATTGGTTTGCGTTCTCGTAACGACTCTGCCAGTTTTGCAACTCTGCTTGGAGTTCTTCTACCGTCTTAGGTTGAGAATTATCCTGTTCTACAGTATCATTTTGAGTTTCCGCTTCCTGATTAGGTGTATCGGTTACTTGTTCATCTTGAGTTTCCTCGTTGATGTCAGGTGTATCATTTGCTTCTGGTATTCCTTCCGCTCCTGGTCCTGTAAAATCATTTCCTGTTCTAATGGTACTTCTAGTCATATAATCTCCTAAAAATGGGTCTACGAAATGTAGAGTGTCCGACTAACAGTTGTAAGGTGGTTTCCCGTGTCTTACGCTATGTATTTATAATTCAAAAATAATAAAAAAGATATTGTTAACTTTTTTTTAATTAATAATTAAATAAAGTAACGTGATATCATTTTTAAAATTGTTGTTGTGGTGGTAATCCTTGTACTTGTTGTGCTGTTTGATTGTCAGAATTTGCAATTACAGTTTTTTGAATCTCTGTATCATTCTTTGCTTGCTCCGCTTTTGCTTTTGCTTCTGCTGATGCTTTAATAGTCCCAAGTATTTCATCTTTATTAGGAAGATCACTAGCATTGATAAGAACGTCTGGGGGAATCTGCATACCAAAACGAATCATCTCAAGTAATAGACTAAAGTTAGCGGAACGAGTTGTAGGTGCTGAAGAACTAACTTCAACTGCTACATCAAGATCCTCAATACTTGCAGTGTTAATCAATGTATTTGCTGCTTCTGCTAATTGTTGATTTTTAAATTGATCTTCTTCTGTCTGTACATTAGGATTAGAAACAATTCTCAAAACTCTCTCAGGTGTATATACCAACTGAATCATCTTTAATATATATTTTGATATTTGTTTCTTTGCCATTGCTAAGTTGTCATATAAGAATTCATTAGCGGTTAATACATTTCTACGTTTTTCAATGATAGCAACAGAACTAACTTCTCTTTCGCTAAATCCTAATGCTTCTGGAGATATATTCATAATTTCTCTGATCTTTTGTGATGCTAAGTCTTGTAAACCAACCAATTCAGTAGGCATTCTTGTTCCTTGTGTTTGTATAGGAATATTATTTCTATCTTTAACTTTAGCGGTAAATCCAGGTTTACTAACATCACGTCTCCATTGTGTTTCTTCTCTTGGACTATCAAATGTTTGGTCGTCATAGTAATATCCATATGAACTTACTTTATTGATAACATCCAATGATTGTGAGTGCCTTTTATTTACTTCTCTTTGTGGATCTTTAACTTCTTCAACCTTACCATAGAAATTACCTTCAAAGTCGCGTTTAGCATATACAGGAAGCACTGGAAAGAAGTCTTGTGCCTCTAACCTATCATCCAACAATAATTGAGCAGCGATAGTAGTTACACGCATTTGATGAGTAGTTCTTGTAATTACATCAAAACCCATATCTTCAAGATCATTAATGTCTGACTTTGATAATCCATCTACAGTTGATACATATCCATCATCATAATTAACAACTGAATAAACGGTTGTGTAATATTTTTCCCAAATCTCATATACTGTAATATGTTTTGAATGTAAATCTACTGCATTCTTAATTGAACGAAGATTGTCTGGTATATTATATTCTTGTCCTGCTATGGTTTGGTGTATTCCCGATCTTGATTCCCAATCTTCTGCTTGTTGATATAGACTATCAATTTCTTTCTTTTTATCTGGATACATTAACTTCAATTTCTTCTTAGGATACGATTTAGTCTTAACAATATACTCACAATCACTCAAATCACTCTTAGAATGTGGTCCAAAATGTACATCTCTCCAACTCATTCTTTCTAATACAATATCTCCGAGCATATTTTTATCATAATCAACGTAAAAATGATATACACCACGACCTACTGTTGCTTGATCTTTAAATACTTCGGTTTCTGATATGTGAAAATTATTTCTCTCCATAATATTCTTTGTTACTTCTGTAGAAACGTGAGAAACAGTATTATCACTATTTTCAATAGGGAAAAATCTAATATCTGTTCTGTTTTGTCGCTGAAATCCACATAACAAGTCAATCTTTGGTGCTATTTCATTAATTGTGATCGCTGGTCTATCTTCTGCTTGTAGTTTTGCCTTATCACTATCTGTCCATTGCTTACCTGCATAGAATCTCTCACTCTCTTCTCCCATAGTGAAACTGTCTTTCTCTATATCACGGGTTTCTTCTATCATTTTCTTACTGTTTGATACTATTTCTTGTTCTGATTCGTCTGTTGGTAATGATTCTCCTTCATATATCATCTCTCCATTGGCATCATGAGTATGTGCCACCTTTCCTGCTGGTAATAATGTTGCATTTCCAACTTCATCAAAAATAATATCATGTTTATGACCATTATTAGTTGAAGTATTACCTGTAAACTTCTCTAATCTTTGTCCATTAAGATCATTTACAACTTCTACTTTGGTGTAAATTAGATGCGTATGTCTTTTTTCTTTGGTTGACTTGTATATTGCGCCAGATTCTATAGTCATTTTATATTCCTACTACCTTGTTGCCTTTATTTATAATAATTTTATTCATTTTCTTGATTTTCTACTACATCATCTTCGTTTTCTACGTCAATCACACTAGCATCTACGTCAATTGTAGTCATATCACTCTCAGAATTCTTTGTAATCAAGTCTCCAAGGGTGTGACGATGCTCTACAGTCTTTTCTGCTTTACCTTCTGACACTCTAAACTTATCAAATAATATACCAAGTGCTAATGCAGCATCTTTCAACTTTGCATCTGCCATTTTATCTTCAGTGAAACATGTATTTAACATCATTATCACCTTTTCTTGTAATGCTCCACTTACTTCACTTGCTAATTCTTCTTTAACATGCTCTGGAAGATTCTTAAAAGCACAACCTAATTCACTTTTAACTACAATTCCCATCTCTTTTAAGTCTTGTCTAGTAACTTCTAAATTACCAATGGCACTTCCAACCTTATTTGGTATCAATGTACCATCTTGTCGTTCACATTTTTTAAGTGCATCACCAATCTCTTTGAGTTTCTTGTCTTTTTTAGCGACAATCTCTTGAGTCTCTATTAATAATTCGCGAGTTCTTTTAACATCGTCCTTATCTTTTGGGTATTCTTTATCTTTGTCCATTACATTTTTTCCGTAACCTAGTTCCATGAGTTCTTTATCAAATATATCTCTTGCTCTGTAGTAATTTTCATGGGTGTAACCATGATAATTCTTCTTATTGATTTTTGCTTTAACATTTTTTTCATGTGTTGCCATTTCATGTTGCCATCCATGAAGTATTATTTGATGACTTATTCATATTAGCAAATGCTTTTTCATATGGATCATATAAGTCTTCTTCATTTAATGCAACTCCTTCGTAATCACTAATATATAATGATATTGCTAAGGCATCGGCATAATCTGGTGATTCTCCCAGACGTTTTTTAATCTCTTTCTTTGCTTCTATCTTAATTCTTCCTAACTGATCCTCAAATCTAACTGTTGAAAGTTGTATTCTAAGGGGTTCGTTATCCTCTGGAATACTTATTAACCCTTTCTCAAACAATTCACGCAGTTTGAACCACATCTCATCGCGTAAATTCCTATATGCCCCTGTCCTACTGCTTCTATTAAACTCTACAGGATATACCTTAATAACTCCATTCTTTCTTAATCTATCATATACACCAGCACCAACACCAATAGAGTCAACACATATATACTTTGCTCTTGTTTCTGCTGCTATCTTTAAAACTGCTATAGCAACTGCATCTGTATCAAATTCATTTATCTTACGAAAATCAATTACATTATGCTTCTTTCTTATACAAACAATTGTATTATCTCCACCAGTACGAGCAATATCAACTCCTAATACTACATCACTTGTATCTTTAACATCTGGATAACGCATTCTTGCATCTTCTACCCATGTGTAAGGTATCAATGAATTATCTTCTGCTGTTGGGGGAACTCCTAATACTGATACACGATAATTGTTTGTATCCCTTCCACCGTATTTTATTTCCAGATTTTTTAGGTACTCTGGACTTACAATATCACTCTCCTCACTATTCCAATGCAACTGAATAAAGTGCTCAGATGCTTTTGGACTGAAATGTGTATCATATGCCCAACCACTATGTCTTGTTGGGTTGAAAAGTGCTATGATAAAGTTGCATCTACTAGTCATTGTTGATTCTAATGGATCAAAAACTAAGTTAGGAATAGAAGATGCCTCATCAACTAAGATCATCATGTTGTCATCATGTAACCCACCAAGCGTTCCCTTCAAAGTTCCTTCATCTGCATTACGGGGACTTACTCTCTGAAATGCATGCCAGTTAGGTGATTTATTCATTCTCACCTCACTTGCCATCATATCTATCTCACTACGGAAAGGGTCCATGAAATTATATCCTTCTCCGTCTACACTTCTCTTGTTATACCAATTGTACAGTTCAGACCATAAGATACTACTTAAAGTGCTTTGAGTTGGTCCTAAACAGGGAACACTGCTCCCTTGATGCGTACAAAGAAACCAAAAGATTAACCAACTACAGGAACTACTTTTCCCAGTTCCTCTTCCTGCTCTAATGGTTATCCCTAAATGTGATGCATACTTTAAAATACCACGGGGAAGATCATTTAACTTGTTCTTCTTACCATAGTCCCATACTACTTTCTTACAAAATGACAATCTCCCAACTGCTGTCAATAACTCCATTTGTTGAGCAGTTATCTTTAAACCATTCTCTTTGTTAATTCCAATCACCTCTAATATGAACTGCTCTGGATATACTTGAAATCGTCTTAGTAACTTATCTTCGGGACTTGTTGCTTGATCTACAAATGCCTTGCGGTAAGCATCTAAAATACGATACTCTTTTACTGTTAAATTAATCATTGATAGTTGGGTTGTAATACTTCTCTAAGTTCTTAGCGTTCTTCATCGGTTCTATTGTTATAACCAAACTCTTCCAAGCATCATCCCTCTCTTTATTCCAACGAAAAGTATTATTCTTCTCTTTGAAATAAGTTATGAGTTGTTCTGGTGTGCCTTTGTGACGCTTGAAGTAATTACGCATTGTTGATAGGTAATCTTCGTTGTGATCTATGTTGGTGTGTCTCATTGATTATCTCCGTTATGAGGTCCGTGTTAACCTTATTTATAAAAGCATTTGACTTATTATAGGGTAGGGTATAATTAATTAGTAAGGAGAAAATATTATGGAAGGTTATATTGAAATTTTAGATGGGTTGTTTTATGAAGAAAGCAGCGGGAAACCGTTTAGCAATCGCTGGAAGTGCTTAAAACAACTAAAAAGAATTAGACATGGTTATCAGACAGTTAAAATTAAAGGACAACACAAAAGATGGCACAAAATTGTTTACGAGCACTTTAATGGACGACTTCCAGACGGTTTCTGTGTCCACCATAAAGATCACAACAAACTGAATAATAAAATAGATAATCTACAATGTATGACTCTAAAAGAGCATGGTAAACTACATGGAGTAGAACATAAGATTGGACCTTCCTTTAACTATTGTAACTGCTGTGGTGAATGGAAGAGAATTGATCATAAAACTAATGTGTGGTGCAGAAGATGTAATGACCGTAAAGGAATACTA